>Ga0207696_1000083_pt1 | contig 197352 bp, 194 predicted proteins | sample KBSS54metaG_FD_184403 | JGI IMG/M metagenome (GOLD analysis project Ga0207696, IMG submission 184403) | Switchgrass rhizosphere microbial communities from Kellogg Biological Station, Michigan, USA - KBS S5-4 metaG (SPAdes) (version 2) | ecosystem: Host-associated > Plants > Roots > Rhizosphere... | reverse complement strand
AGCAGAAACAAAAAAGCCCCGTAGCTTCTCAGCTACGGGGCTTTTTCTATATATGGCGGAGAGATAGGGATTCGAACCCCTGCCACATCACACTCATGCCGCCTCAGGCCACGAAAGCATTGCCTTGGAGCCATCTGGGTTGGTCTAGAGAGGCCCGGATAGGCCCATGATATGTCCTAAATTTGCCCTAAAAAACGCTGAATAGCGCTCAGCTTTTTTTAGAGTGTGCAGCTCAGGTTAGATCCTAGTGCGAAACACCGCTAGCTAAAGAAAATCCAGGAGGCTACCCTAAGCACTGTCTATTCATACAGTTAAGGACCACCATGATGAGTGCTGAAATTATCGATTTCTATAGAGTTAAATCCGACTCCGAGGCGGCCGAGGACGCCGACCTGTTAGCTTTTTTTCAAAGGCTACCGCTCACCTTTTCTGCAGATCACAGTTCTGTAGCGAGAAAAATGCTGGGCTGGAGCATTGAGGCATTAGCCTTTCGTTCCTCCGTTTCCGTGAAAGCCATCAAAGATCTTGAGAGCGGCACAAGGAAGTTGAATCAGGTAACGATGCAAGCCTTGGCTTACGCCTTCGAGAACGAAGGGCTAATTTTTATGCCAGGTCACCCACCGTCTAAAGGCGAGAACTGCCGAGGCGCGACATCCAATCCCAAGCATCGCGACGATTTCCACTTAATCGAATAACGAACCAATGAAAAGCAGCAGCCAAGGGCGGTGAGTAACAGCCCCGTCGCCAGCCCAGTCGCCCTGTCATTAGCCAAACGGCAGCTAACGGCCAGAAGCGGACATTGGCAAGCCGCCTTTGGCCAAGAGCAGCCCGTCAGGGTCATGGCAAGCACAGCTGAACAATTGAGGCGTCGGGGCTCACTGTCCGACTATACAGGGAAAATTTTTCCCGCCGTTCGGGTACCGACACCTGCAGATGCGGCCGACAGCCATGCGGCAGCCCTTTAGAACACCATACTTTTCGATGGCTTGTTTCGCATAGTTTGAACAGGAAGGCTCAAAGCGGCAGGCATTTCGCAATCGAGAGGAAGCAACTCGCTGATAGCAACGAATTGCTGAGACGGCGCAAAGCTTGATCACCGGGGCTTGCGCATAGAAATCACGTAATATTGGTTCAGAACGTTTTTCTTCCCCATTAACGCGTCGAAACATCCCGGTTTGACTGAAACGCCAATCGTGTCTATCCGATAAAACTCCCCCCCATCTTCAGCATGAGTGTTGACCACATTTTATAGATAAACTGCGGCCTCGTTCACTCGGTGCTCCTTCGCACGAACTTCAATGGTTGGCGGCACTTGAACCATTTTGTAGATGTACATCCGTGATCACCTTGTGAATGCTTGTATTCCCATGACGACATCGTCACGCTCACCAAAAGCAAGCAGCGGGAATTACTTGATTGGGTCAGCCTGGGTATCAACCTGATCGGTGTTTTACCAGCCCCTCCGACCATGGCTGCTGCTCGTATGAGTTTGCGCCCTACCTTGTTTTTAGTACATCAGGACTGCGTAACAGCGCCAAGATGTTGTTGGGCGATTCAATGACCGAAGTGCTGGTCGGGCACTTGAACGCCACCATCGTCGGCACGATCGATGACTTCGTAAAACAGGCCCAAGGCAAACTTTCGGGCATTCTTGCCGATGCCGGGAACTTGGGGGCAAGCGCGGTAAAAGAAATTGCGAAAGGGCTTGAAGCCGTCGTCAACGGCAAGCTCGACGCAAAAGGCGATGCGCGCCGCGGGTCAGAAAATCACTGCTGCCGGCAATCAATTGCTTAGCGATCCCAAGGCGGCCATCAGCAATATCTTTGGGGCTGCATTTAGCGCCTACAAAGCCGTAGGTAAAGGAGTTGCCAATAGCGCAGCGAAAAACCTTCTGCCGGACCAGGCTAAAAAACTGGTGATGACGCACACCGGCACATTGAGAGCGATGGGGCCAGAAATCAAAACCCAACTGAGTAAGTTGGTTGATCCGGGAACGCGACACTCCGTCGGTTGGTTGTTGCAAAGGCTCAGCGGCGCTGTGGTGACTTGGCGTAAACGCCGAGGACATGGACAGAGCGCTAGTGTTAAACCTAATGCCACCAGTAAGGCGCAGAGCAGAGCAGGTGAAGGCCGGCTCGAAGCCAGCAGCCGTCAGGCTCCTGCGAATGCTAACGCCAAACCGCCAGGCAGCTTGGGATGAGCCGCTCGACGGTAGGCTTTCTATGAGCTCGCTCCCCTACCACCGAAAACTAGGGGAATGGTGCTCAGGGCAATCAGGTATCCCTACCCCGTTTTTTAGCTTCGGTTATCGGTGGCCCTATCAGACTGAAGAGCTTGTAGCAGGTAAATTTCCAGAGCGGAAACGTTAGCTCAGCTACCCCACTTATACTGAAGAGGTTGTCAGGTTTGCCTGGGCCCAGTTCTCAGCGGTCGTGAGTTGAATCGACTGCTGCTCGTTGAAGGTGCCTGCTTTAGGCCATGACACACCTTTGCCCTGAGCAAATACGGCACGGTACTTCTTGATGTGATGGGTGGGGTCTTTTTCCAATTCTTGGAGCAGGTACGGAACAGTCCACACGTTTCGTTTGAACGGGCGACCCAGCACACGTTCAAGGAGGCTGGCGACCTCTCCGTACGTCACAGTGTCTCCAGATAGATAAACAATTTCATTGCGAAAGCGGGGTTCGAAGAAAACGATTTCCGCTGTCAAGGCGCCGATGTCGTCTGGAGTCGTAAGCGTCACGCTGGTTTCGAGACTGCCTAGTGCGTTCACGGTGTCGTTTTCGAAATCGACCACCTCGAATACAGGCTCGAACAAAAAGCTGGTGAACATACCAGTCGAGATGATTACCCATTCAGTTTTATCCTGGGCGCGAAGCAATTCGCGAACATCAAGCTGAGCATCGAACAGATCCTGAGGACTGCCCCGACCGATTGCCTCGAAGTCGGCACCAAACTGCCACGGGAAGTAGCGCTTCACACCTGACTTCAGAGCAGCGGTAGCCAGTTTCATCGGGGTTTCCCGGCCTGCAACCATGCCTGCACAGCCGATTACGGTATCGTAACGTGCGAATACTTCCGCCAACTGATCGATTGAGTCATTCACGAGGTCTGCGGCTACCATCTGGATGCCTAGGGCCCGAAGCTCATCGATTTCAACCTTTTTCTCAGGAATTTGAGTGTTGATGGTCGAGTCCCTGAGGAGGACGCTGATTGTGGAACCTGGCGCACGCTTTGCTACCCGCGCCAGGTTGCGCAAAACCGGCAGTCCAAGCTCACCGGCGCCTAGAACGAGAATGGATTGGGGGGAAAGCTGGGTCACTTCGGTCATGATTTCTCCTGAGCCCTGTTGCCTGTAAGATGAACAAATGCTTGCACGATTAGGCAACGCTTGTAAGAAGGCACACCGGTGATACCAGACAAAGAAATGTCCAGTCAGGAGGCTCTCAGCCAAGCTGAGACAATCTGCCGAACGCTTAGAGAAGACGATGATGGCGTCAGAAGGGAAGTGCTTGCTCACGCAGGCAGCCGCTGGTCATTAGGCATTCTGCATGCCCTAGGGGTGTACGGCACAATGCGCCATGCCGAAATAAAACGGCAGATGACCGGAGTGACTCAGCGGATGTTGACTAAGACATTGCGCGCCATGGAGCGGGATGGCTTAGTGAATCGGCGGGAGTTTGATGAAATTCCACCACGTGTCGAGTATGAGCTCACGCCGCTAGGCATGGAACTATTGATCCGCATGTCCCCCATCTGGACGTGGGTTGTCGAAAACGTTGAGGATTTCCGCAAGGCGCGGCGTAATTTCGACAATCAGAATGATAAAAAGCCTGTATGGCAAATACCCACGTCGACACCATTAGGCTCAGAAGCGTCTGACTGATTTACTCGCAGCGTACTAGAAGCCCGGTGCTGAGGAATAGCGTAGTAATTAATCAATCGCACTGACGCTCTTTATTGGGCCATCAGCATGACCATGCATTGCACATAGTGACACCAGCACAGGCGACGCCTGCGCTGGCTGTTAATGTTGGGCCCCAATGCTGCTGCTCAGTCGACACTAAAAGGCCAAAGCATCGAAAAAATCAATAGTCTGATTTATTGCCAATAAATTGACTCGATTAGTCTCAGCAGGGTTATCTTCGCAGATGAAGCTGTGTCCTACTTCCTCATATATATAAAAAAGATTTGGCACACCCACACGATCAAGCGCGTCCTTCATTTGCACGCTTTGGAGATATGGAACCTTCCGATCCTTTTTCCCGGCTAAAATCAGCATCGGCGAAGTTCGAGATGTGGGGTGAAAAGCGGGACTGGCTGAGCGAAAACGAGCAGTGCGATCCTGGCCAGGCTCTGCCCCTATAAGCCTCCACTCCGGCGCATCATCTGGAATGTCAATTCCCAGCTGTAGCGCTTGATCACCGAGAGTGGTGAAGTCGAAAACTCCATACCAAGCCGCTACGCCATGAACGCTTGCCGTGACCGGACAATGCTGATCCTGACTACTTACCGATTCAGTTGGATTGCCCAGCGAGGCAGCCAACTGAGCTCCGGCTGACACGCCCCAAGCGTAGACCCTTTGCGGATCTATACCGAATGCATCAGCTTGGTTCAGCAGAAAACTGACAGCAGTTCGAACATCGTCGATTTGCGCTGGCCATTTCGCCTCTGAGCTAAGTCGGTAATTCACCGCTGCGACGACATAACCTCTGCTCGCAATATCGCCCAATAATCTCGGAAAGTCAGTGAAAACACCGCATCGGTGACTGTCACCACGCCTCCAACCTCCTCCGTGGATATAGATCAGCAGGGGTAACTGCCTTGGGTGAGGCTGCCCTTTCTTCAACGGGGAGTAGAGGTCGAGCGTCAGGGGACGGTAGCCATCAACTCTATGATATTGCAGCCCCCCAAGAAGCGTAACGCCGCTCGCAAGCACTGTCTCCATCACAGGGAAAAGATCTTTATAGACCATTGAAGGCTCAGTCACGGGGTTCAGCCAAGTTGTTGATCTGAGCAATTAGATTCATCCTCGGGTAGCGGAGATTGCCAATTGAGGCGGCCATAGCAGAGACGTCCAAGAACGGCATAGGCTCATGAGAGAGGTTATCGCCTCATTCAGCCAGTGCAGATCTGGTTTTTTTCATGAGGATTCAAGCGGGCATGGCGACATGGGCGTCGAACTCGCCACTGTCACCAAGAGCCTTAGCTACGAATCCACTTCGCAATTGGCGGTTAACGAAGCCCTGGACATACTCCGCCGCAATATCGCGGCCTTTAGGCACTGCCAGTGCCTGACGGATTTCTGTGAAGTTATCCATTAACACCCTCACGCCAGTAGTCGACTTGGCGAAACGCTCCAATGGTTGGCGAACACCAGCGGCTGCATCCAGGCCCAACTCCAGGAAGGTGTGGACAGCTTCAGACGAGGTTTCCGCTCGGACGAGGTTAGCATTCTTGAGTGTGCGGGACAGGAACAAGTCGTAGGCGGCACCCTTTCCTACGGCGATACGGTTTCCGCCTGTATCCAGAGCAGAGGCTCGATGGAATTTGCTATCGGTCTTCACAAGATAGGTTCCGTCGATACAAACGTAGGGGTTCGAGAACGCGATTTTCTCGGCCCGAACTGGCTCGATTGCCAGAAATGCAAGATCCCAAGCCTGTTCTTCTAAAGCAGCGAACACCTTGCCGGCAGCATCGTACGTCGCCATCGAAATTTGGATGCCAAGCTCATCGGCAAGGGCCTTTGCCAACGCAACTGACACTCCGGAAAGAACTCCAGTTTGCTCATCTCGCTTCGCCAAGACAGGATTGCCAAGGTTAATGGCCACCCGCAGTGTCCCGTGAGGAGCCAAATCCCTACACACGTTGGCAAGTTCAAATTTCACGATCGCTCGCTCCTTTCCGCTTCTGACTGGCTAGCGCCTGCCCCTTTCCAATGGATAATCATTTTTCCGATAATCAAAATCATGAGCGCACCTAATGCTCCAGCGGCGTAATGAGACCATGTCGGCACTGCCGGCACGCTAATGTCGGTGATCGCCATCCTACCCGCGATCCAGCCCAGCAGTGCCGCTCCCAGCGTGATGACTATCGGGTACCGATCCATGAAGTGCAGCACCAACTTGCTGCCCCAAATGATGATGGGAATGCTGATGACGATGCCGAAGATCACGAGTTCCAGTTGGCCGTTGGATGCTCCCGCCACAGCAACGACGTTATCCAGGCTCATCACCGCGTCGGCGACGATGATCGTTTTGATTGCCCCCAGAAGCTTGGGGCTCGCAGCCAAGTTGTCGTGAGCGTCCTCGCCTTCGGGAACGATCAGTTTGATCCCGATCCACAGAAGGAGCACGGCGCCAACTAGCTTTAGGTACGGCAGCTCCAGCAATTGCAGAGCGAAGAAGATCATGGCGATCCGGAGAAGGATCGCCCCCAACGCGCCACCAATGATGGCGCGATTGCGCTGAGCTTCTGGGAGCTTGCGGCAAGCCAGCGCGATGACCACCGCGTTGTCGCCACCCAGCAAAATATCGATGGCGATGATTTGCATCACCGCCAGCCAGAACCCTGGCGAGTTTATGAGTTCGATCAAAATGAGCTCTCCAAGCCAGGGGGCCGGTTAATCAGACAGTTTTGAAGATCATGCAGACCGGGCTGCCGGTCTTGATCACCTGACCGTTCGAGGTAAGCACCCCGGAAGCCTGATCAACATCAAAGCCGACAATGGTGTCTGTCTCTTCGTTGGCGACAAACAGACGCGTGCCATCCGGCGTCAGGTTCATGAAGCGAGGCTTACGTCCTTGAGACGAAGTGTGAGCCTTGGCAGCAAATGCCCCACTCTCTTCCAGCGCGAAAGTCGTCACACTGTCATGGCCCCGGTTCGACACGTAGAGGTATTTTCCAGACGGCGCCATCACGATGGCCGCGGCACGGCTATTGCCTGTGAAGTTCGACGGCAGAGTGGAGACAATTTCCTGAGGCTTTAGCGAGCCTTGCTCAGGATCGTAGGCGTACCCGGTGACGCTGCTGTCGAGTTCGTTTACGACGTAAGCGCTCTTCCCTACCGGCGTAAATACCACGTGGCGCGGGCCCGAGCCTTCGCGTGCTTTGACCATGCTGACCTGGGTGGCGCCATATTTCGCGTTGTTCTGCTGCACCCGGTAGACGAAGACGCCATCCAATCCTTTGTCGGGAATGACCAAGAATCGTCCGGACGGATCGAAAGGAATCATGTGTGGATGAGAGCTGCTTTGCTCCACTTTATGCGGCCCAGGCTCGCCAGGCAGCGACTCCAGATGAGCCAGCGCGCCGAGGCTACCATCATCCTGAATCGGGAAGATCGCAAAACCGCCAGTGGCATAGTTCGCAACAGCCAGGAACTTACCGGAAGGATCGACGCTGAGATGAACGGGGTTCTTGCCTTGGGTGCCAACTGTATTGAGCTTGGTCAGCTCACCGCTCTTCGCATCAATAGCGAACGAGCTCACCTCGCTGAGATCACCATGTACGCAGTAAAGATGAGTCTGCGAGTGGTCGAAGGTCAGAAACGATGGATTCACAAGATCATTGAGCGCCTGAACCAACGTGCACGCACCCGTTTCAGGCGCATAACGGTATACAGTAATGCCTACGCCACGGGCATTGCGCTCTTTGGTTGTGCGTGATCCAACATAAGCAAACCGAGGGGTATGCGACCGTTTGTTATTGGTCATCTTGCTTTTATCACTGGTAGCAGCAGCGTGTGCCGGGAGGGTGAAGCCACCAGCCAATACACCGCCTGCCGCGAGCGCAGAAAGCTGAATGAATTGGCGGCGGAGCATCGAGTGACGCGGGAATTCGGATGAACTCATGGTGTGGTTCTCTGTTGTTTTTATTATTGATCAGGGTTGTGCTCATGCCGGACGGAAGCCGACATGAGCACGGGCTGGATCAGAGGACTTCAGGAATCCGTACCCAGCCCTCCATCAGCCGGCGAGCACTGCGGCTCATCACAGCCTTGTCCACACTCCAGGCACCGTCCTCCAGCACAGTTTTTGCGCCTACTGCCACACTGCCAGCGGTATGCCCCATACGAACTTGACGATCCCCGATGTCACCCACGATACGATTCACCAGCGTGCCGTCGAGAGCTGCCGCGACGGCGACAGCGACTGCACCCGTACCCGTAATCGCATGGTGAAGTTTGCCCATCGACAAGATCCGGGCGATCACATCGATATCACCAGGCTCAACGAGCTTGCCGCCTGCCGCCTGATAGGCCTGAGGCTTGGCCACGAAGCACAGCTTCGGCGTGTGCGGACGCAGACGAGTTGCCTCTTCGGCGGTGGCGGCCAGTCCCATGGCAACGGTGCAGTGGGCACGGATGGTTTCGCAGCGTGCCAGCAGCTCAGCATCCCCATTGACCTGATCCTGAGTTTCGGTGCCCTTCAGGCCCACTCGGTCAGCTTCAACGAAGATGGTAGGGTTACCAGCGTTCAACAACGTGACGGGCATATTGCCAATGCCTGGAATATTTAGTTCGTCGATGGCGTTACCCGTCGGCAGGATGCTGCCCCCCGAGCCGCCTGGTTTAAGAAACTCCAGCACGACTTCAGCAGCGGGGAACGCCACACCGTCGAGCACGAAATCACCTTCTTCCAGAACCTCGCCGTTGCGCATAGGCACATGCGCGATGATGCGTTTCTGGATATTGGCCTGCCATATACGGACGACGGCGATGCCATCGCGAGGCGCATCTACCAGACCTTCAGAGATGGCGTATGGGCCGACAGCCGAGCTCAGGTTGCCGCAGTTGCCCGACCAGTCGATCACTGGCGTCTCGATGGCCGGAGCCCCGAACAGGTAATCCACGTCACAATCTTCGCGACTAGATTTACCGATGATCACCACCTTGCTGGTACTGGAGGTCGCACCACCCACCCCGTCGATCTGCTTGCCGTACACATCCGGGCTACCGATCACGCGGAGCAGGATGGCATCTCGCTCTTGGCCTGCAGGCGGCAGATCCTTGTCGAGAAAGAACACACCCTTGCTGGAGCCGCCACGCATGTAAACGGCTGGAATACGTCTTTGAGTCATTTGATATCTCCTGCGACAAATCAGCGGCACATCAGTTAGCGGATGCGTTCTTCATGCTTTCGATCAGCAACTGCGGCAACAGACCACCATTGCGGAAGTAACGAACGTCCTCGAAGGTATCCAGACGACTCACCACAGTGACGCGCTCGGTTTCGCCGTTTTCGCGCTCGATCACCAGAGTGACCTTGGCGCCTGGCTGGAAGTCATCGGTGATGCCTTCCACGCTGAACGTTTCGCGGCCATTCAGACCCAGGCTTTGGCGCGAGACACCCTGCTCGAACTGCAGCGGAAGAATGCCGAGACCCGCCAGGTTGGTACGGTGGATACGCTCGAAGCTCTCAGCTACTACCACGCGCACACCCAACAGGCGTGGGCCTTTAGCCGCCCAGTCACGAGACGAACCACTGCCATATTCTTTGCCGGCGACAACGATCAGGGACTGCTTGCGATCTGCGTAGATCTCGGCAGCCTGAAAGATCGTGGTGACCTCTTTCTCAGGCAGCAGCAGCGTCCATGGGCCTTCACGACCATCTTCGAGCAACTCGTTCTTGAGGCGCGGGCTGGCGAAGGTGGCGCGCTGCGCAGCCTCGTGGTTGCCGCGACGTGTGCCATAGGAGTTGAAGTCAGGCACCGCGATGCCGTGCGATTGCAGGTATTGGCCCGCATCGCTTTCCGGCAGGATCGCACCCGATGGAGAAATGTGGTCGGTGGTGATGTTGTCCGACAGCATGGCGAGGACGCGCATGTTGCTCAAGTCTTTGCTGATGTCAGTGGCCGTCACCGCATCGCTCCAGTAGGGAGGTTTGCGAATGTAGGTGCTGTTCGCTTGCCATGCGTATTGGTCGCTGACACCGGCGCGCAGGTCGCTGGCAATCAGTCCGGCTTCGCGCGGGACGTCTTCGTACGCCTTGTCGAACAGGTCGGCGGTGAGGTTTTCAGTCTCGATTGAGGTGAGTTCCTCGTCGCTTGGCCACAGCTCGTGCAGGTAAACAGGCACACCGTTGTCATCCACGCCCAGCGCGTCTTTTTCCGGATCGATCAGATAGGTACCGGCGATGGCGTAAGCAACGATCAGCGGCGGCGACATGATGAAAACTTCGCGAGCCAGCGGATGAACACGGCCTTCGAAGTTACGGTTGCCCGAGGTCGCAGCCACGGTTTCCAGCTTGCGGGTGCGGATCTCCTCTTCGATCTCAGGGCTCAGCAATGGCCCCGACATACCGTTACAAGTGGTACAGCCGTAACCGACCAGGTTGAAGCCCAGTGCATCCAGATCATTGTTCAGACCCGAACGCTCCAGGTAACCAGCAACCACCATCGAACCTGGCGCAAACGAAGTTTTTACCCATGGAGCGCGCTTCAGACCACGCTTGCGGGCGTTGCGTGCTACCAGACCAGCGGCGATCACACCACGGGGGTTGGAGGTGTTGGTGCAACTGGTGATTGCAGCCAATACGACCGAACCATTGTCCAGGCCAGTTGGTAGATTGGTTGCCGGTGCCTTCTGACCCAGCACGATACGCTGGTGAGGCTGTTTCGGGCCGGCGATGGAACGCTCCACGGTGCCGAGATCCAGGGTTACAACGCGGTTGTATTCAACCGCGCCGAGGCTGTCATGCCACAGGCCTTGAGCACGAGCATAGGCTTCAGTCAGCCCCGAGATCTGACCGCCACGACCGGTAATGCGCAGGTAATGCAGCGTGCGGTCGTCGATGGCAAACATGGCAGCGGTAGCGCCGAACTCAGGCGCCATGTTCGACAGGGTGCCTCGGTCAGCAAGAGACAACTGTGGAACACCTGGGCCGAAGAACTCCAGGAAGGAGCCGATCACGCCAGCCTTACGCAGCAGCTCGGTCAGAGCCAATGCGATGTCCGTTGCCAGGTAGCCTTGGGGCAAGGTGCCTTCCAGACGCACACCGACAATTTCAGGCAGACGAAGCATCAGGGATTTACCCAGCATAGCTGCCTCAGCCTCGATACCACCGACACCCCAACCCAGCACGCCGATGGCATTGATCATGGTGGTGTGGCTGTCGGTGCCGACCAGCGTATCCGGGAACGCCCACAGCTCACCATCACGGCGCTGAGTGCCAATTACGGTAGTCAAGCGTTCCAAGTTGATCTGATGAAGGATGCCTTTGCCCGAAGGGATGATCGACAAATTGCTGAACGCCTTGTTGCACCAGTCCAGAAACTGGAAACGTTCGGCGTTGCGCTCACGCTCAATGGCTTCGTTATCGGCGAGTGCACTGGCGTCACCCCAACGCTCTACGTTGAGCGAATGATCCACTACCAAGTGGGTCGGTGTAACAGGGTTAACCAGCCTCGGGTTGCCGCCTTGAGCAGCGACGGCATCGCGCAGACCCGCGAGGTCGACCAGCGCCGGCGTACCGAGCAGATCCTGCAGAACGACGCGAGCTGGACGGAAAGGAATGTCGAATTCTTTAGAGCGGGCGCAGATGACTTTGAGCGCGGCTTCAGGGTCAGCCTCTCCACGCAAAACGTTCTCGGCAAGGATTCGCAAGCTGTAGGGCAGCTTCGCGTAATCACCACCCAGGTCGGTCACGACCCCCCGGATGTCGCTGACACGGTACTCGATTCCGTTGGCGGAAACGATTTGACCCTTTGACTTAGGCATTGACTATTCCTCACAAACAACACGGGTAACGTTCTTGTGGGACGCATATTGCACTTTGTGATGATATAGGTCAATGTTGGGTCATCCGATTCATCTTGTTTGAGTGTCGGACGTACCCAACCAACGATTTCTACTGCGCATGCTCGCTCCTTCGACGTAGCGCCCAGTCAGGTACGGTAGAAAAAATAAAGATAAGAAAAATCGAGGCCCGCCATGATCAAGCTCTTTTGCCCCCGCTCCCCCACCACTCCCATTTGGATCGAGCCGGTCTCGACCTGAGACCTATTGCGCTATCCAGGCCATATGGCCGACCAGAGCCACATAGATCTGAAAAATGGGAGTTCGACCGTGCTAACAGTCCTTGGCTTTTCAATGGTTATCTGTTTCATGTACTTGATCATGACGAAGCGCCTTTCTGCGCTCATCGCGTTGATCTTGATACCTATCGTTTTCGCGCTGATCGGAGGCCATTACGTAGGCCTCGGTGCCATGATGCTCGACGGCGTCAAAACACTTGCTCCAACCGGCGTGATGCTGACCTTCTCGATTCTCTACTTCGGCATAATGATCGACGCTGGGCTGTTCGACGGGCTCGTCCGCTTCATCTTGAAAGTGGTGAAAGGCGACCCTCTCAAGGTCTCGGTAGGCACTGCGGTGCTGACGATGCTGGTGTCGCTGGATGGTGACAGCTCGACTACCTACATGATTGCCTGCGCTGCATTCCTGCCGCTGTATCAGCGACTGGGGATGAGCGTGCTGGGCATGACATGCCTGGTGAACATTGCCAGCGGGATCATGAATATCTCGCCGTGGGGTGGGCCAACTGCTCGCGCAGCAGCAGCGCTGCATGTGGATGCAATGGAGATTTTCCTGCCCATGATTCCTGGCATGCTGCTAGGTTGCGCCTGCCTCATCTTTACTGCCGTAGTCATTGGGCGCAAAGAGCGTGCGCGCATTGGCATTCTTGATATGGACGGTCTTCATCACGGCCCTGTGTCGCTGGGCAATGGATCAGCAGAGCAATGTGATGAAAATCGTCGTCCGAAAATGTTTTGGCCGAATTTGATCTTGACACTAGGCCTCATCACTTGCCTGATCATTGGCGCAATGCCTATCCAGATCCTGTTCATGGTCGGCTTCGCCATTGCCATCATGCTCAACTACCCGAACATTGAGCAGCAAAAAGCACGTATTGCCGCTCATGCGACGAATGTGTTGGCCGTTACAGCAGTCATTTTTGCTGCGGGCATTTTCACGGGGATCCTTTCCGGAACCGGCATGGTGGACTCAATGGCGAAAAGCTTGCTGCATGTAATCCCACCAAGCTTCGGCCCGTTCCTGGCTGTCTTCACCGCCCTCGTTAGCCTGCCGTTTACATTCTTCATGTCTAACGACGCGTTCTACTTTGGCATCCTTCCGGTGATCGCACAGACTGCAGCCCAATACGGGATAACTCCACTGGAAATCGCGCGGGCTTCGGTTGTGGGTCAACCCGTCCACCTACTCAGCCCGCTGGTGCCATCACTCTATCTGCTCGTTGCCTTGGCCAAAGTAGATCTCGGAGATCATCAACGCTTCGCGCTCAAATGGGCTATTTTGGCCAGCCTCGGCCTGTTGGTGGGCGGCCTTCTGTTTGGGGCATTTCCCTTCTATCAGGTTCGGTAAGCCCCGCTGGACGTCATAATTGAGGCGGAGGCCAAACGGTCTCTGCCACAGCGTAAAATGACGCGCTAGAATGGGCTTTCTTCGGTTCAGATCTCTGTGGTTTCCGACCTAATGCCTCTAAGCCCGCTGCAAGCACGCATCGCGCGTGACATCGTTTCCCACGTCCGACGTGAACGCTTCCCTGTTGGCCATCATCTGGTTGAATCACAGCTAGCGAACACACTGAATGTGTCGCGCACGCCTGTGAAGTTTGCCCTGGGCCATTTGGTTGAAAAGGGTATGCTGACCTACGACCGCAACAGGGGATTTTTCCTCGCGCGATCCAGTGACGACTTGAGCGACCTTGTCTCTGAAGTCATGGAGAAGAGCGACGATCCTCTGTACCTGACGCTTGCAGAACTTCGCCTCAGTCGGCAGCTTCCTGAACTGTTTACCGAGATCGAATTCATGCGGCAGTTCGATGTGTCCAGAGCAGCTCTGAGGGCCGTGCTGTCTCGGATGCAGCAAGAAGGGTGGGTTGAACAGCGTGCAGGCCAAGGGTGGCGTCTGCTTCCCATGATCGACTCTGTTGAGGCTTACGAAGAAAGCTACTCCTTCCGAGCGACCGTCGAACCTTCTGGCCTTTTGTCACCGACTTTTCAGATTGATCGCGAGACGTTGGCGGCATGTCGTAAGCAGCAGGAATTCATCGCGAACGGCGGCTACCTGACCATGACGCCTCAGGAGCTTTTTGAGGCCAATTCCCAGTTCCACGAGACATTGGCAGCGTGCTCGGGTAACCGTTTCCTGCAGCAGACTGTCCGCCGTCTCGACCAGTTACGACGCCTGGTGGAATACCGCCAGGCCAGCGCACGCACACCCCGTAAAGGCCAAGCGGAAGAGCACTTAGCGATTCTCGATTGCCTGGAACGTGGCGACCGCTTGGCTGCTGCTGACCAGATGCGGCGCCACCTTGAACAAGCTCGCCGACACAAAGTCGATCCTGCTTTGTTTGAATAAGATTTCCACTCCCTAGCCCCTAGAGCATTGACGCGATCAACCTGGTCGCATGCGCTCACTCCTGGCGCTTGGACGACGCTCTGCCAGCTAGCGGTATCGTCGTAGTCCCATAACGCGCTGATTGACTTATATTTCCATATAAAACATTCGAACTAAGACATCCGAGTGCGCGCTTTCGTGTCATTTTGCACCCAGCTCGATCACGCTGTTAGACGAGGTCGACCTCAAGTTTTGTAACCGTCCGGCAAACATATCTTCCTCGAACGACTGCTAAAGGCCATGGTTTCCACCTAATTTAAGTAGACACCATCTCTGGCCCAGAGAGCGGATTTCCCATGATCCATGGCGACCCGCAACATGTCGCTCATGTGACGGTACAGGCTGTTCGATGCAGCCAGGCCGGCATACAAAAGCCTCTCTCTGGTGCAAAGGCATGAGTAACCTACCGACTGATCGGACATAGACGCGCCCCACATCCCAAAATACGCATTAAGGCTTTTATTGAGTGGCCAAGTGCTATCCTGCCAATCTCCACCTGCCGTCTCACTGGGAGCATGACGTCGGCCAGTGAAACTGAGCAAAACCGATACGTTCCGCATGTCGACGCTCGCTGCTCACCAAGGCCTTTGACTCGCTATGACTTCAGATTACGGCAAAACCTGTTTTCACAGCATGCAAGGAGTGCAAGATGCAGTACGTGGCTTGTTTACGAGTTGGTCAGAATGACGTTAAGGCGCTGATAAATCTGGAAGACCACAGGCGGGAAGTAGTGGCTCCGCTGTTGGACATGCGAGGTGACGACGACAGACACCTTCAAACATTCCTAGCGAGTTGGACTGAGCATCCTTTTTTCCTGGACGTTTCAAGAATAGCTAAGGACGTTGGTGAAGAATTCATTACTACCAATGACCTGCACAATCCTCATGGCGCGTTTGAGAACAAACGTCGCTTCTTTTCCGATGTGGCAGCCATCAACCAGAATGTTATACCGGTGGTCTCCTGGGTTGATGACGATCCCCAACGAGCAGTCATCCAAAGTGCACTTGCTCTCCAGGGCGATTTCCCCCATATAGCCATAAGGGTTACCTGCCCGGAAAACCCCACCTCGACTTCGTGGAGCAGATTGCTATCAATCCTGGATGCTCTTGAACGCCCGGACACCGCGACGGTGATTTTAGACTTCGGTGCCACCGCTCCGGCCAACACCGCCTCAGGGTCAGATTTCAACGTATCCCTGAGACAACTGAACAGCTATCAGATACGAAATCTGATCCTCATGAGCACTTCCTTCCCTATCGATAAGCCGGCTTCAAACACTTCACGTTCCTCCGCCTGTTACGACGTTGCGTGGCAAGCAAGGGTCGATACCAGTGGCATAGAGTTGGATATCGTCTACGGGGATTACGCCGCCACCAATCCGACCGCCTCGATGGAATACATACGAGGCATGCCTGTGCTTCCTTTTGCCTGCTATTACACGCCAACAGAATGGTGGCAACGACGCAAAGGTTCGGACAAGGAGTTTGTACGGTACGTTGAAATCGCCCAAGAAATCAGAGGCCTGCCGGGTTACCACGGTGATGACTTTTGCTGGGCTACTCGTGAGTACAGCAGAATTGTCGCCACATCTACAGGTTACGGGAACAATGGCACATGGAATGGGTACAGGATCAATCAGCATATCTGCGCCATGATCGAGTCCATCGTAGATACGGATAACAGTTTCGATGACTTTGATGCCGACGACTTACTCTAGCGAGCGATAGCGTTGTTTCAAGCTTGCTAGTACATGCGATCTGATCACGTTCATGGGGAGGGCGTCGCATAGCTGGCGACGCACCTCTTTTATGAGGTTGCGACTTTTCGTTGGCACCCCATACTGGGCCGCGAGTGCGTCCAACTCGCTACGCCACAAGAATCCCGTAAGGTGAAATTTATCCTGGAGCTTGTTGGGCTTCGCCCTTCGAATCATCGCCATGCCCGAATAGTCATCGACTACGAGCACTCCAACATGCGGTAGACAGGACTCAAGAGCCTTCACCAAGTGCTTCGAATGGCAGCATAGCCAGACTTCGTCAAAGCATGCCATATAGGCCTGCTGCTGGCCTTCCCAGCGAGCCAAGGTATCAGCATGCGATTTGATTTCGAACGCGGTTAGCTTTCCATTGGCGTGAACGAGATCGGCGCGTCTGGCCTTATCAATGAAGCACAGCTCCTCGATGAAAACGTCACTCTCTTCATGGGACATCGCTTTCGCGACCCACTGCTTGAGGATTGGGCGGATTTCGGTTGGATTCAGCATGCGCGGATTATAGACAGACAGTTGAGGCTTCTCACGCTAAAAAAGCATCCGGTCGTCTAAGGCCACAGAGCCCGCATCTGTATGATAGCCATCTTGCACGAAGTGGGGATGCGCCCGGTAGAAGCTTGGTGGGTTCATTCCGATGCGGCTAGAAATTGGCATTTAGAGCGACGCCCGAGGCTAGAACCCAGTACTCAGCTCAGTAGCCCTGAAAATCGCTCTTCAGAAAGTCCCGCAGCGACAACGGCTTCGGCTTTTATCAGCGCACCATCGGAACATGTCGGCTTGTCCAGGCCTATCAGCGCGCTGGTGCTGTACAGCGTGGTATAAGCGGCGCCCGCTAACACTGGGCAAGTGGTCTGAATACACGGGGAGTCGATTACGCGATCGACTTTTCCATCCGGCGCATAACGCACCACCCTGCTGCCGCCCCATTCGGCATTCCAGAGAAACCCCTGCGCATCAATGCAAGAGCCATCTGGAGCGCCTTGACCGTCAACCGTCGTGAACACACGCTGGTTTTCCAGTGAGGGGTAATCGCAGCAGAAAATACGTCCCTGCAGGGAGTCCGCGTAATACAGAGTGAAGCCGTCCGGGCTGAAACAGATGCTATTCGGGATCGCCACTGCGGGAATGTCCAACGTTTCTGTTTCGAGCGTCGACGCATTGAGGCGGTGAAATCTGCCGATGGTTTGCACCTGCTCACTGGCGTCCATCGTGCTGAACACAAAGTTGCCCATACGGTCGCAGCGGCCATCATTGATTCGGGTTCCGGGTACACCAGGCGTGACTGCAATTCTGCTGAAACGGCCTGTGCTCAGCTGATAGTAGCCCAGGCAGGATGCCAGTCCCATTAGCAATACGTCTTCGTCTGCCGTGAGGGCAAATGAGCCTAGCGACTCGGGCAGCGGCCAGCACTGCACTTCACCGCTTACGAGATCTATAGCACGTAACTCGCAGCTTGGAATGTCCGTCCAGAACAGGCGTTCGGTTCTTTCACACCAGACAGGGCACTCGCCAAGCATGCTGGTGGTGTCGGTTAGAGTTTTAAACATGGTTGCTTCCTACGAAACAGAATGGGGTAAACAAGGTAGTCAGTTGGAGAAAAGCGCTGACCAACGGTCACCGAACAACGCGATAGCCAAACCTGCGAGCATCACCACCGTCCCGACCAACTTGATGGAAGGCACCGGCCTCTCCAATGCCCCCATCAATCCGAAGTGATCGATCGCCAGTGACGAAATGATCTGCCCAGCGATAGCGAGGCCAAGCAGTGCTGACAGACCGATTTTCGGTGCCAGCACTACATAACTGAGCAACGCGCTGGCACCCAGCAAACCACCCAACAGGCTCCACCAAGGCTGTGCAGGTATGGCCGCCAGTGAGGCTGCTATCCCCCCGCGCATCAATGAAAAAATGCCCAGGCATACCGCGCCAGCAGTAAAAGAGAACAGCGCCGCCGCTACGGAGTCTCCACCCACACCTTTAGCGAGTTGGCCATTCAGTGTGGTCTGCAGGGTGATGCCAAGCCCCGCGCAGATGGCCAGCAGGTAGTAGGCTGCATTCATCTCACACCTCCTTACTTGGCTGACTCAAGCGGCAGGAATTTCTCGGCAAAGATATCCGGCTGATAGCCTGCAGCAGCAAACAGATGCTCACGGGACTCGTTGATCGCCGCACGCAGCCTTTCGCTATCCACACCTAAAACCTTGCCACCGCGCTTGACGATACGCCCGCCAATCATGACGGTGTCGACATTGCTGCGCTCTGCCGCATGTACCACGGTACCGAAGGCATTGCCTGACGGATAAAGGTTGATGTCCCGCGCGTTTATCAGGATCAGGTCAGCCTGCTTGCCGGGACTCAGGCTGCCGATTTTGTCCTGTAAACCGGCACAGACCGCGCCGTCGACGGTGGCGGATTTGAGCAAACCATGGGCGGGCAGGGTCACCACCGGATGATGGTCTTCACCGCAGCAGCGCTGGTGGTGCATGCCCATGACGCGCTGCAGGTAGAACGCCACCCGCATCTCCATGAACATGTCACCGCTGTAGGAGGTTTCGTTATCGACACTCAGGCCTGGACTGATACCGTGACGTTGGGCCGACTGCATGGCGAACATTCCATCTTCAATGCCGTAGTGGGCATCTGAACGCGGGCATACGTTGACCCGAACGCCAGCCTCGCGAAGGATTTTCCAGCCGGCGTCCGGCAGCGCGGTGCAGTGGTTGAAGATGTTGTCGGAACGCAGCAGCCCCTCGCGATGCAATCCTTCCAACTCAGCCGCCATGTCACCGCCAAAGAACTCGGTGATGATAGGCAGCCCTAGGCGTCGGGCCTCAGCCCACAGCTCAGGCTCCAACTGCGCCATCACCGCCAGAGAGAGCAGCGGGTTGTCGCCTTTCTTGATGTATTTTTCCTGCAGACGCTCCAGATTGCCCGGCCAGTGGGCTTTGTCCCACTCACCCGCAACCGGCGCCCCCGAGGCGTGTACGGCGCGTATGCCTGCATCGAGCAGCGCTTCGACAGCGGCATCGGAGTGCTCACCCGTGCGGCTGTTATGCGAGTTGTCCACCAAGGTCGTTATACCGGCATCGATGCAGCCCAATGCGCTCAGGAGGTTGCCGATATACATGTCCGCCGGGCGATAGTATTTGGCGAACGAGAAGTGGGTTGCGTTGCAGTAGTCCTCCAGGGTTGCGGCGTTCGGATTTATTCGCCGTAGTTGCCCCTCCCAGGAGTGACGGTGGGTATCGACCATGCCCGGCATAGCGATCATGCCGGATGCCTCAATCACGACAGAGTCGCCGGCTTCGAGATTTTCACCGATTGCCGTGATGGTGGTGCCTTCGATAAGAATATCGCCACGCGCCAGATTGCCGATGTCGCCATCCATGCTCAGTACAGTGGCGCCGCGGATAAGTGTGCGTGCGGCCGGAGCGACTGGGGCCTGCACAATGCTGCGGTTGTATTCAGCCATTTCAGTACACCTCTTCCAATTTCGTTGGAAGAAATGTACGCAAGGCGATACTGCGGGAAAAAGATGATTAAACTGTTTTTATTATTCAAGAATGACGAATAATAATGCTTTCCCCGGTCACTGCTTTGAGGCTGCTAACAGTCATGGATCGTATTCAAGCGATGCAGGTATTCGTCCGTGTGGCTGAGGCAGGAAGCTTTATCCAGGCGGCGCAGACGCTCTCTTTGCCGGCCTCGACGGTTACCAGCACCGTCAAGAATCTTGAGAAGTACCTGCAGGTGCGCTTGCTCAACAGAACCACGCGGCGGGTTAGTCTGACGCCTGAGGGCGCACAGTATCTGGCGCAATGCCGGGAAATATTGGAGCTGATAGAACACACAGAGACTAGTCTGACGGATTCCGTAAAACGGCCACAGGGACGTTTGCGGGTTGATATGCCGGGCGGCATTGCACACTTCATCGTCATGCCAAATCTGCAAGCTTTTTACATGCGCTACCCAGATATCTACCTAATGATCGGCGTCAGCGATCGGCAGGTTGACCTTGTTCAAGAGGGTGTAGATTGCGTCATTCGCACAGGCGAGCTCGACGATTCAACGCTTGTTGCGCGCCCCCTTGGCCGATTTCGCTGGGTGACCTGTGCATCTGTTGCCTATCTCGAAGAAAACGGTACTCCGCAAACACCACTGGATTTGTCACACCACCGGGCCATCCATTACTTTTCGGGCCACGCAAGGCACGCGGGCGAAATGCGCTTCGCCAGTGGCTCTGAAAAGCTCTCGGTTCAGGTGAACGGAACAACAGCCGTCAACGAGACTGGGCTCTACATAAAATTGTGCCTTGAAGGCTTTGGGCTGGCGCAACTCGCCGAGAACGTGGTTTCCGAGCACCTGCGAGAAGGGCGGTTGGTGGAAGTACTTGCTGACTGGCAACCGGCTTCGATTCCTGTGCACCTGTTATACCCGCATCAGCGCTTTCTTTCGCCAGCCGTGAGCGCATTCGCTGACTGGATCTCCGAGCTCGTTCGTGACGGGGATTCAGCCTGAGTTCAGTGGCTGCAGGGCTGAACAAACAGGCTCGAATATTCAGCTGGTGCGCCAATAGCGACGAGTAGCCAAGCGCAGCGAAGTGCTCGGCGGCCAGTGTGGCGAACGTATTGTTTAGTTCTCCCTTGGAGATGAGAAATGGCTTGGCACCGTTGATGATCAGTACGTTGCTCGCGAGGCTTAATCACCGACGATGAGGATCGTGATAGGGCCGCTCGGTGGCGATCGACACGTATTTGCCATGTTTGCTGGCCTAGCTGTGTTGCATGGGCGTGCTTCTGTAATGAGTGGGTTCGAGTTGAACATTGCGCCCGGCCAGCATGCCGGTGGATGCGCCGGCAACGGCGATTGCCGCTGTGATCAACAGCGGTGCTGTCCAGCCATCAGTCCAGTCGTGCAGTTGGCCCAGTAGCAATGGGCCTGTGGCCGCCATCAGATAACCCACACACTGCGCCATTCCTGATAGTGCCGCCGTGTCGCCGGCATTTTTTGTACGCAAGCCAATGAACGTCAGGCCAAGCATCATGCTAGCGCCAGAGCCGAAGCCCAGGAAAGCTGCCCACAACATGGCGTAGCTTGGTGCGTAAATGAGCCCGATCAAAGATGAGGCGGTTAACAGGCTAACGGTAGCGGCTGCCAGTTTCTGGTCTTTGAGACGGCGAAGCGTGGCCGCCAGAATCAAGCCGGGAATGGCGGTGGTCAATTGCAGCGTGCCGTGTACCATGCCAGCTTGCTCCGGGGATATACCATGATCCATCAGCATGGTCGGCAGCCAGCCTACGGCGACGTAAAAAGGCATCGCGTTCAGGCCCATAAACAGTGTGACCTGCCACGCCAGCGGTGAACTCCAGACGTTCACGGTTGCCGCTTGTTTGGGGCCGGACAGAACAATATGTTCGTGTTTTTTCAACTGGGGTAGCCACACAATCAGCGCCAACAGCGGGGCTGCTATCAACAAACTCAGGGCAATCGGCCATCCCCATGATTGGGTCAGCGGAATGATAACGGCGGAACCGGCAGCACCTGCTGCCCCCATCGTGATGGAGTAAGCGCCCGTCACAGACGCCATCTTCGTCGAGAAGTCGCGTTTGATCAGGCCAGGCAATAGCACGTTGCCCAGTGCGATCCCGGTGCCTATCAATACCGTACCGGCATACAACGCCCATGCGCTGCCTGCCGAGCGCAGCAGGATGCCTGCTGAAATGACCAACAGTGCACCGAAAAGCGTGCGTTCAATGCCGAACCTGCGGGCAACCGAAGCGCTAAGCGGGGAAAAGGCGGCAAAAGCCAGAAGTGGTAGTGAAGTAAGCAGGCCTAGAGCTGAGGCGCTTAAGCCAAAGTCATTCTGAATGAGCGGTAAAACAGGGGCGATGCCCGTAAAGGGAGCGCGTAGGTTTACGGCAATGAGCAGAATGCCCGCGACGAGCGCGATGGCATGCCACTTGTTTTTTGTATCTGACATATTCTGTAGCTGTCCTCTGAAAAGAAGACCACTGTAGAGAGCTTCAGAATTATCTAATATAGATATCAAGACACCTGATACCTAAATTATGCCAAGCTCAAAAAATGTCGTTACCTCGCCGGAAGATTTCGATTCAAATCTCTTCGCTCAGGCTGCGATTGCGCTCAAGGTTGCGCCTGCCCCCAATGATTCGGTTGCCCGCGCCCATGATCATCGAAAAGGCCAGCTAGTCCTGTCTTTGCACGGAGCGGTGAGCTGTGAGGTGCAGAACGCACTTTGGCTTGTGCCTCCCCAACATGCGGTATGGATTCCCGGCGGCACGCCGCACAGTTGCCGCATGACCGAAAACGCCCGCACTTGTTTTTTGTTTGTTGAACCCGATGCAGCAGAGATGCCTGACGCCTGCTGTACGGTTGCCATTACCCCCATTGTCCGCGAGATGATCCTTCACCTCGCAGAGCAGGAACCCTCCTGTCTTTGCGAGGGTAAAACTGCGCGGCTGGTTGCAGTACTGCTTGAGCAGCTTTCCGATGCTCCGCTGAAAGAGCTGCATTTGCCGATATCCGACCACCCCAAGATCAAACAAATCGCGGATACGCTCTTTGCAGACCCCGGTGACCGAACCACGTTGCGCGAGTGGGCCAATCGGCTTGCAACGAGTGAGCGAACGCTAGCCAGACTTGTGGAAAGTACGACTGGGCTGAGCTTCGGACGCTGGCGCCAGCAACTGCATCTGATGATCGCACTGAGTCATCTGGCAGAAGGCGTATCCGTGCAGCATGTGGCAGGCATCCTGGGCTATGACTCTGTTAACGCCTTTATCACGATGTTCAAGAAAGCTTTGGGAAAACCGCCCACTCTGTACTTTTCCTCTCTGCGATAGTGCTTTGCTTGTTAAATATCCGACCCATTGAGTCGTCGAGCCACCTGCACGATTCTGGGGATCACCCCCTGCTCAGCTTCTCCATCTGGAGTCCTCGTCGCAGACACCCACTGACCATCGGCATCACTAAATTCTGTAAAATGGGAAAGTGCGGTTCTGACACGGCCAGTCGTGAAGTGAGAATGGAGCCATCAAATAGTTAAGGATTGCTGACATGTCACGTTTCAAGGGCCGCCGCCTCAGGCAATACAGGTCGAGTTCGACCATCATAAAGATTTCAACATAGCTCACCCGACCATAGGCCTGTAATCCTAGGGATTGGTGAAGGCACCAGCCAGTTGCTACAACAGCCTGGCGGGAATATCCACCTCAGTGCGGGCACCTATGCCAAGAGCATGGGTACAAATGCTCTGAAGTGTGAACGGTGCGACGCAACAGTAATTCATGTCAATTCCTTCACTCGGGGCTGCTACTACAAAACCTCTAAGGTTCGGGCCTGCTTCCGCCCGCAAGCGAATGGAACGCATGGCCCCAACTGTCGTTTCGGTGTTGATAAGCAAATCGTTGAGCTCGCCAGCACCTCTAACTGCCTGGTCGAAAGCGTCCAGAAAAACCGCTTCCGCATGCGTCGGTCGCGGTGACAGAAGAGTTGAAAGCAAATGCTAGACGACTCAAGAAAGATGACGGTGGTGAGACATCCTCTACTGCCATCTGAACCTACACACCATCATCCAATCGGTTGTCCTCCTATATCAATACCGCACAAAGCGTCCTCAGACTGCGCGCAATGTGCGACGAAGACGCTGACATCGACGAGCACCTAGAACCAGTGTTTGCAGGCAATACCGTTGGCTGGAATCAGTTCTACTTCGACCATGCCCGGCAAATGGAGGCCCACTACGCCGTCTCAAAGAGTTCGACTCAATACCCGATCGCGATCCAAGGACGCGTGGGTAAGATCAAGCGGCGTGTCAACGGCGATACCACGCTCAATGTCATGAATCTCGAACGACTCAGGGTGACCCAGGATCCCAACGAACCCCACATATGGTATTAGCCTAGAAGTGGGTGTATGGGCGGCCTAGGCAAGCTGGTTTGATGGGCTAAGCGAAAACGACGAGTTCATAAAATCTGTCTGTGGAAAGCACCTCCCCCGGCCCGGAGCAAGGCCACCAAGGCGGGGTCTCTTGCATTACCGAATTGGCAAGTGCGTCAGTGTGCCGTGCCGGTTTCGCCAGGGTGGGCAGTCGCTTCTATTTTCTACCAATTGGTGGTCCCAAATGGGATGTCGGTGAGCTGCATGGGATTATCTCGGACGAGGGCGGGGTGGAATCGTACCAAGGTAACAAGGAAGCCAATAGATACAGATCCGGTTGATTTCATCAATGCTCGAGGGAAGTTGTTGCTCTCCCGTCGATTTACGTCCGTGTCCGCCCCCCCTTGACTGGCCGCTTCGGCCGATAGCTGCCGCTCACGAACGGCGGCTTTCGGCCAAAAGCGGACACTCAAAGATGCTAACGAAGCCAGGGAACGCAATCCTCCTGGACGCCAGTAGGATCCCTGGGCAGGAATGCGTTTTCTCCACTACCTACCTATCATCGCCTTCTCGGCTCTGATGGCCAGCTATGCCTAACTGTGGCTGATTATACCGACGTCTCTTTTAAATGATTTGGCTTAAACCAGTAATTACAGGTCATGGCAATCAACGCATCACTTAGAGCAAATGGCTTCTTCGCCGGCCTTTTGGAGTCAGAATTGTTGCTCGCTGCATCGCTCGAGTTACGGCTACTGGTACAAAAGGAAATAAATGAGAAAACAAAGAATGAACTGAGACAAAGATTTCTTTGGTTCGTGGTGGTGATTGCTGAACCCACTTTGGGATTTCGAATAGATAAGGCGTTCTCGATATTAATGGGACTGACTGAGATGAGCGCCTTAATGTCCGTAAAAGCAATTTTAAGAAAGGGCGAACTCTGTCCTATGGAAAACTTCCTCTTCTCCACATCTAAAGCAGGTTGCCTGTCGCCGCACTACAGTATTTCCATACTTAATGTGAGCGACATGACGGCTTGAGAGAGCACCGGTTCAGTTCAACGATGGGCTGCCCCACCTCAGGCCGATAAAAAATAACGTCATGCCCGGGATTACTTAAACGCTACAGACACCATTCCCCTTAATGCTGGAGTTGGAAGGCGAGTTCGCCGGACGCTTACACTAAAAATCTAAAAAAATAGCGAGGGGGGGGCTGCCAACCGGCTAGAAAATGCAAATTTATTTTTATCTCCCTATATAATCAACGTCTGATGTTCGTACAGTTGACTATTCAGAAATGCCATCTTGCGTATCCTAGCTTACTGGTTTTTCTCGGACGAACTGGACGGACAGCTCTCCACTGGTCCAGCGTACAGATAAAACTATTTTATTCACTATGGTGGGTTCTTGTTGATTTTCAAATAGTATTTTTCGACCGGTCGTGAAGTTTAATTTCAGTACCAATGTTGGGTAATCGGTAAGATCTTTTTGTCCGACAGATTTATTAGATTTATTAGATTTATTTTTCGTGGATACGGGGGATGGTTCTTTTATGAGGTTTTCCGCAGCGAGTACATCAGAACGGGCTTTTTGGGATGCCTTGTCGTTTTTTCGTAATAACTTATTAGGCATTGAACCGGAAAGCGCGGTGGGAGTACCGACATCCGAATCAAACAAACCAGCAGTATGAAAAGTTTCGCCAGGAATATAGAGCTCGCTAAATGCGCGCTTTGCTTTTTTGCATTGAAGCTCAATATCTCTTTTCTCTTTGGCTTCGGCGTAATTTTTTTTATAATCATCAAGAAGCAAGTGATTGGTAATTCTTATTTTAACTTTCTCTACGAACTGGGATATTAAAAACGGATAATTGTGGGCAATCCATGTTTCCCCATCAGTTGTCCCGCTCCTGTCAAGTGGCCATGCGTTGTTCGGACTTGCAATGAAAATATCCGCAATTAAAATGTCGTCTGCTAATGGCATTTCACCTTTTTGGCCGGATAATTGAGTGAACGCATCTCTGATGGCATTATTTACTGCTGATGGTGTATCGCAAATGGTATGTTTCAGCTGAATAACCTTTCCTTGGCTTTTTCCCTCCTCGTTGTATTTATTGGTTGTTGTTGTAATGTCACCGCGGTTTTTTTTGACGACCTTGTTATTAACTTTTTCAGAAAAGCCTCCTGCGAAATTTTTTTTCTTAAGATGTTTTAGGCCTTTTGCGGATTCTACGTAATACCCCATTGCTATGCCAGTTATCGAATTTTCCCAACCATTGTGTTTGTCCAACAGCCAGTCTCGTGACTTTTTGTTTGCCGGCGTTTCCGGGAGTTCCTGCGTAGAAATTAGCATTTTCTCCAGAAGGTTGAGAGCGTTTTTGGCTCCGGGGTAATAAACTGAATCTGGCATTTCACCGACTCCATTACAGAATGGCGTTCAATAAATAATGAACGCCATTCCAAATATTAGTTTCTATAGATTGCTTTGGGCGATAAGACACCGGATGCAGCATCGAAGTGAAGCCCGATGGCCAGAAGGCCCTGATTATCCGGTGACTCTATATTGGAAAGGAAGGTACTGGAAACACTCAGCTGTTGAGGCTCGTCCGATGCATCATCTGCCACAAAGGTCCAAGCACTATCCGGCTTCAATTTGTATTGAAAGCAAAGTCGCTTGCTTTTGGGCTTTACATCGAGCTTGATTGCGTGTATCGGCTCCTCGGGTAAGTATAGAAACTGAGTGTCGATACCCGTGACAGAATCGGAAGTGATTTCTAACACTTGATCATCATCCGGCTCATTATGGGTTTCATAGGCGGGCTTAGCATTTTCCCGCGAAACACCTATCGTCAGCTGAACGGCATAGCCTTCATTGATTGACCAAAAACCACCACGTTTGATGAGCTTAAGCGCAAGCGAAGTCAGATTTCCCGCGATAATTAACTCTCGCCGATCTATCATCTTCGCCCATTCATTACTTCGCTGCGAATTGGCTACTATTTGCTTGTAGCTGGTGTATCCCAGGCTCTTCCCAACTGTGACTTTCGTCCACTTCTGTTTAGAAGCTGTACCACTGACCCTCATGGCTAAAGGGTTACCAGTTTTCGCGTTGTTGGAGTCATTACCGGCCGCGATTACCAAATCCGCCAGCTCTGAATGACGTGACACGATTAGCTGGTCGTTTTGCAATGTCCATCGCTGGGCAAAATTGGGTGACTCTGGGCTCACAACCAGGGCTTTGGTTTTAAGGTCGGCTGACAATAGTAGATCCATGAAGCTCCCAGCATCCTGCGCTTTTACAGCTGAGATCAACCGTCCTTTCGCATCCAGTTGCCATATTTGATGTGCACCATTGATGTCAGGTTGTGTAACTACCGAACATTGTGAAGTCGAAAGCACAGACTCCAGGCCTTCGCCGCCATTGATCGAAAGAACCGGACCGCCGTCGGCTAGCCGAAGTTTGAACCAGAGTGGAGCAGTGTCTTCGTTAGCGGCTTTGATTAGGTTGTCGACAAAATAGAGGGGTATCTCGTCCAGTTGCCATAGTCGATCATTACGGGTGTTATCTGTTCGTGCTTTCAGTAGAATTTTATTTTCCGCTGCAGCAAGCAGTGCGTGGTTTTTCCCAATCCCGACATTGGTGATTTCACCGGAGCCTGCTGATTCCCAGATTTGGTTATCTGCTTTACCAAGCTGATGGGCGATTAGCGTATAAACGGCATCTTGGGTACCAGAGGCCTTTTCGGGAGTGATGGCGAAAGTGATATCCCCGCGGGCGCCCCACGCGCCAGCCTTACGTGTGACCAGGCTCACTATGTGGCCTTCGGCAGTCATACGCCACAGCTGTGATCGCTCTGGCGCATCTTCACTTTTTTTCCAGACGATGGCAGTTCCTTCAAGCTCGGTGTCGGATGCCAAGCTCAATAGTGCGTCGTTATTTTTGTTGCCAATCGTGAAGTAGATATCCTTGGCCAGGCAGCCTACGGAATCTCCATATTCGCCATAAAAAAGGAACCACGCGTTTTCCTCAAATAGCAGAGCGCGTTTCGTTTGAGTTTTTGCATAGCGCTTCAACATTGCCCAGCACTTGCTGGATAACTCATCCGGTAACACGTTGATGCTCGGAATCAGGTTCTCTCTTTGAACTGCTGCCCAGCGTTTGTAATCGTAAAGCGATTCGGCCCATCGAGCCGCATCTTGAACCACGATGCCTTCACCGCCGACGGCATGGAAGGTTGATGATTGCGATTCGTTGCTGGACTTGTTCTTTTCGTCCGCCTGAGTGCTTTTTTCCGCAGATGCGGACAACTGCACATCAACTGTCGGTGCGCTGAGGCTAGCTTGAACCTTCGCTGCGAAACGTTCAGTCAGGCTGGATTTATCTTCCTTTCCGTCAAATACCTTCGACTGCGTTGCGAAAAGGCGTCCTCCTACTAGGGTCCGCGTCGAGACGAAATGCCCGTAATACCCGAGCACCTTTTTCAGAGCTTTGAACTGTTCGGTGTCGTCTTCTTTGTCCATGGCAGCCTGGCATTTTTCGAAAAAGCTCTGACTGGCGCATGGTTTATGTTCGTCGAACGACAATTCGATGCGGGGTAGGAAGAAGTTGGCCGTGGTGTACGACCTCTTTCCAATCATTCCAGCACTCGATTGCTCTTGGCTGGCATAGCTGGCTGCCATCCCGACGCCGACGGTCGTCATAGCTCCGCCGGCGACTGCTAGCGAAAAGGAGAGGTTGGATATTCCGCTTTTTTGCGTTTGATGCACCGCTTCAGAAAAGGTGAATTGGTTCTCAAAATAACCGGAAAACAGCGGTTTCCTGTACAGCACTGTGGCTGGAGACAGTTCATTGTTATCGACCTGTGTCGCACTGAAGTCCGGGCGACGGAGCACTTCTCGAAAGCTGGCATCTATAGACGTCGACGGATCGAGGACGATACCGCGGTAAAAACCAACACGATCGAGTAAGTCATCACGTTGAGCCACTGTCAGGTCAAAAAAATCCTGCGCATCCTTTAGAGGAGCCAATTGCGCCTGAAGCAATGCGACCTTTTCTTGAGGAGAGAACTCGTGTCCTTCGTGCTCAAGGCTTTCCATCTTCTCGAACAGCTTCGCGCTCAAATCCGGCGTTGATGCCTCGACGGCCTTCAACAACTGCGCACGCCTGTCTTTCGCTTCTTTCCGGAACTTCTCCGCTTCGGCCTCGCTTTCTTTCTCCATCTTGCGCACATCCAAAGCATGCTTGCGCAGCAAGATACGGTCGAGTCGTTTATCGATGTCGTCAGCGGAGATAGCATCCAGATCATCCGGTTCTTTGAATCCGTTGCTCTTCCGTTGCGGCGGTTCGTTGGAGAGGGGCCTTCCTCCCTCTGGGTTTTCCGAACCTTCGCCATCTTCAAGTACGTCGTCGACCATGAGCGCTTCTCTACGGATTGAGATTTGCGACTGACAGTGCCATATTGCCATTATCAGGTTCAAGACCCTTGGTGCAATGCCTCGACGTGAATGCGAAACCCGCTTTACTAAATTTCTGCAGATTCGAGCCACATTGCCGATACACGCTGATCCCAGAATAAATTGCAGTCTGAACAGCCCCCTTCACTTGGCTGGCAATTGCGCTTGAAACAGGTTTGTCGGAATGTCCCTGACACGGAAGCTAATTTTCACTGCGGTTGCCAGAAATCTTGCGCTAACTTTGCTAGCGACGGCGTCCCTTTTTGGTTTCTCTCCATCGGTATATGCCCTCTCCGCAGGGTGTACAACCTTGAACGCCCAAAGCGGTACGACGTCTTTCTCGCGATCATTTGCTGCAGGATCTTTCGATCCTGGTGATACCTTGACTGTCTCGTTTTCGGATAACGGTTCAAACGTCGGAAATTCCAATCCCAGTTCTGCAGATTCGGTCATTCTTCGTAATCCGACGACGTTTACCGCCTACTATGATTACCGAAGCAACACCGGTAGCGGAGGTAGTCACACTGGTGGTGCGACATCCTCACAGTTGACCGGTGGCGCGTTCGTCAGCATCAAAGCTGGGACATACTTGAGTGCAGTGTCGATTTCCTGTGGGTCGGCAGTATCCAGTGACGCCACGCTTTCCAATCTCATTCCGTCGACTGGCACGTTGTCTCCATCATTTTCTCCAGGTACCACCAGTTACAGTATTTCTGTTGCTAACAGCGTTTCTTCGATTGGCTTCACGCCGATTGCCAGCAGTGGCAATGCTACGATTAATGTAGGCAGCAATACGGTTGTATCTGGTGCGGCATCTCCCACGATCGGTCTAAGTGAAGGCACAAATCCGATCAGCATTTCCGTCACAGCCCAAGACGGCACCACCACGAATCTCTATTCAGTAAGCGTCTTGCGAGCAGTCGCAGTCCCAATTTCGAATGCAGTGACGGCGACTGTCTCGGCCAACAGTTCGAATAACATTGTCACGCTGTCCAACTCAGGAGGCGCTTATACGTCGGCTGCGGTGTCCGTAAATGCGTCTCATGGCAACGCAGTAGCGACAGGTACATCGATTTATTACACACCTACAGCCGGCTATTCAGGGGTAGATAGCTTCCAGTACACCCTTAGCAATGGAGCTGGTAACTCACAGTCTGCCACGGTGACAGTTACAGTGACGGCGCCACTGTTAGCGCTGTCGCCGGCGGCCGGAACACTAAACTCTGGTCAGATGGGTGTTGCGTACAATCAGTTCTTCAGTGCTTCGAGCGGTACAGCACCCTACAGTTATGTGGCTACGGGAGTTCCGCCAGGTCTTATTTTTGATCCCTCCAATGGGCACCTCAGCGGCATCCCGAGCAGCAGCGGTACCTATAATTTGTCTGTTACCGCTACCGATCATTTCGGTGCCACCGGTAGTGCCAACTACACGTTGAATGTTGCTGCTGCTGCGTTACCTGTCGCCAATCCAGTCTCCGCCACCGTTTCGGCCAATACCAGTAATGCTGTTTCCGTCGCGTTGTCGGGAGGCACAGCGACATTTGTAACGGTAGCGTCTGCACCGATGCATGGCATTGCCGTGGCTAGCGGTACTTCAATCACCTATACGCCGAATGCAGGTTATTCAGGCGTCGACAGTTTTACCTATACAGCAAGCAATGGTTCTGGCACATCTGCGCCGGCAGTGGTCACTTTGACCGTCACATCGCCGACACTTGTTCTGACACCGACTTCAGGCACGTTGACGTCGGCGCAGGTCGGCGGCACTTACAGCCAATCTTTCAGCGCATCCGGCGGTTCGGCTCCCTACAGTTACGTCGGTTCGGGCCTTCCCGTAGGTATGAACCTGGACTCAATCAGTGGACTGCTCAGTGGCTCGCCTACTGGTACAGGCACTTTCAATTTGTCTGTTACGGTGACAGATAGCCATGGCGCAACCGGAAGTGCGAACTACACGTTGAATGTTGCGGCTGGAGCACTACCCGTTGCGAATCCAGTCTCAACCACCGTTGTTGCCAACAGCAGCGGCGCGGTCGCATTGTCGATCAGTGGTGGGACGGCAACTGCTGTGGCGGTAGTAACACCGCCATCACACGGTTCGACGGCAGTCAGTGGAACTTCGATTTTCTACACACCGGTAGTAGGTTTCGCCGGCACAGATAGCTTCCGATACACAGCCAGTAATGCCTCGGGGACATCACCAGCAGCGACGGTCAGCATTACTGTCGCTCCGTCAGTGCTTACAGTTTCGCCGGCGGGGTCGGAGTTACCCAGTGCAACAGTTGGTGTCGCTTATTCGCAGCTCATTAGTGTTTCAGGCGGAGCCACCCCCTATCATTTTGTAGCGGCAGGCCTGCCAGCAGGGCTTATTATCGATGCATCCTCAGGCGTCATCAGTGGCATGCCGACCACCTCTGGTACGGCCAATGTTTTGGTAACAGTGAGCGATAATACGGGCACATCTGCGAAGGTTCCCTATAGCCTGACGGTGAATGGCTCGGTGCCAAGTGGCGCGGATCGTAGTACGTCTTTGTTGGCAGGTCAGTCACTAACGGTTGATCTCACCGATAACATCAGCGGCGGTCCATTTACTCAAGCCTCATTGCTTGATATCCCACCCAGAGCAATGGGACAGGTCAGTCTGAACGGTATGAACCTCACTTTTCTTGCGGCCGCTCAGGCCTCGGGAGCGACAGTGATCCATTACACGTTGAGCAACCGTTGGGGGACTTCTCAACCTATTGCGCTGAGCGTGCAGATTACCGGGCGATCCGATCCAAGCAAGGATCCAGAGGTTATCGGTATGGTCGGCGCTCAAGCACAGAGCTCCACGCGCTTTGCTCGCGCGCAGATCGACAACTTCAATGATCGGCTTGAACAGTTGCACGACGACGAAAGCCGGCGGAATAGAGGCTTCAATTTACAGTTGGGTCTACCGCAGTCCCGCCCATCTCGCACCGGAAATACCAGTGCTGCCGAGATGTATCAGGCACTGTCGTCGCTGAGCGGTAACGATGCTCCGGCAATTGAGCGGCACGCTGCAGCAGGTGAGCAGGATGGTTGGTTGGGAGACGATAACCTCGCGTTGTGGAGCGGCGGTTACGTGAATGTTAGTGATACTCATCGAGATGACGTCAAGTTCGACAGCACGATGGTGGGGGTTAGTGCGGGTGCTGACTATCGTTTCTTCGATACCTTCACCGCCGGCATCGGCTTCGGTTATGGAAGTGATTCGAGCGATATTGGTTCCCGGGATAGTCGCAGTAAGGGGCGCTCATTCAGCACCGCGTTGTATGGCAGCTTGCATCCTGGACGGATATTCGTCGACGGCTTACTCGGCTACAGCAGCTTGTCATTCGATAGTCGGCGCTACGTTACCGATAACGGAGGCCGCGCCAAGGGCAGCCGCGATGGAGATCAAATATTCGGCTCCCTGAGTTCTGGCTATGAGTTCCGGGACGAGAATTGGAAGGTCGCGCCTTATGGCCGCATGGATATTTCTTCGACCAAGCTGGACGGATTTCGCGAGAGCGGTAGCGGCATCTATGACCTGGCTTACGCGGAGCAGCGTATGACAGTGTTTTCTGGCGTTGGTGGGGTGCGCGGGCAATATGGCATACCGTTGACGCAGTCAGCCGTTACTCTGAGAGGTCGAGTCGAATACAGCCATACGTTTAGCGGCGATAGTACTGCACGTGTTGGCTATGCCGATGTCAGCGATTCTACCTATGCCATCTCAACGGTAGGGCAGAGCGAGAACATCATGACGGTGGCGCTGGGATTAGACTTCCTTCTGTCATCGGGCGTGAGTACTGGACTGACGTACCAGGGCTCATATGGACTCGGCGATGACTCAAGATCGAATGCGTTGATGTTTCGGGTCGGCAGCCGTTTCTAACCGCCGACCCAAGCGTCCTGCACACCCCATTACTCGCAGCCCGGCCATCTCTCCAGACAAATTATGTTTTTTTGCATAATTGCGCATAAAGCTAGTCTTTTAGATTTTGCCCGCCCGTTCACCAACCGGATCTCAAAGATCTAACCACATCAAGCGACGCTTTCATTGGCGAGCATGCTAATGCTTCATAGCGTGCTTGCCTCTGTTTCTTTGGCCCCACACTGAGGGTAGAACTGGGGGCCTTGGGCATTATCGCGACTACAAGGCCGCTCGTTGCCGGGCCTCTTCTCGTGCCTGAAGCTGCAACTGAAGCTGGGCTTGAATCTCGGTGTAGAGCTGAGCCTGCTCGTTATCACGGTCGGCTAAGTAACATCACTCAGGAGGATTGTGATCTGATAGACGACTTGATGACACGATACTCTGTGTATGAGCATTCTCAGGCAGACGATCTTCCAGCGGTCCCCCCCGAACTCGCCCAACTCGAAACAGATGTGCGATCGCTTGCGGACTGGATAGAGGGGTACTCGAAGCGAGTGGCCTGACCCACATTGAAACGCCGACTGCTTGTTACCTGTAGCGGTCGCTAGTGAGCGTCCGCTTTTGGCCGAAAGCGGACCATTTGGCTCACCCTGTGAACTCCTCTCGCCTTAGCACTCGTCCGATAAAAGTCCAAAGTCGTCGCTGGACACTTGAGCTGCTTCATTAAGCCGTTGACGTAGCGCAGCGGTCAGCTCCCGCTCCACTTCCCACGGGTCCGATAGCGCAGCAAGTTGAGGCGCCAACTGTGGCGACAGGCTCATCAGGGACTGATTGAGCGAACGCGCCGTTTCATAAGCGGCCTTCTGCACGAAGCTGACTTCCACCAGTTCACCTTGGGCCTTGCGAAACTCCATCTCCGCCATCCGCGCCAAGTAGTGCTCGCGATGCGCTCGTGCTTTCTGAAAGTCCGGGGACTGCCCTTGCGCGGGATCAGCGGGCGGCGGCGCAGCCATGTTAGTCGGCTCGGATTGTGCAGCGACGTGGCTGTACACATCACGCTGAATCCGCTCCTGTTGATGGCGAGCAGCGACGGCAGCCTTGCTCGGGTCGGCGGTATCGCGGATCAACGCTTCAGTGGCCAGCACGTCGACCTGCTTGCCATTGGGAGACAGGACCAGTCGGCCGTTTTCCTTAAGCCAGGTGATGTAACTCGGTGACCGGCCGATGTGCGCAGCGAAGGCGCTCTTGGATAGGTAGGTGGCTACGGTCATAAGCCCTCCTTTTCAGCGGCTTTTCAATGAATCCTTTCAAGATTTCAGTGGATTGAAATTTCAGTAAGCTGGCGGGCCTCCCACTAACAAGATCCCGCGGGTTTCCGACCCCGTGTCCTTTGAAAGTCCCCAGGGTCCCCGGCGGGTTTCTGCCGGGTCCGGCCGGTCGAGCCAGCATCCGAGTGCCATGCCCTGCCCCAATTCCGTTGGAAAGACGGACATCCCTGCAACCATTTCAGCTAGAGAGATTCCGCGAGTTCGATAACCCGTGTAGGGGGCGGCCCTTGGGGAGGACCCGTGAAATCTGCGCCCTACCCGGCCCGCCCGGCTCATGCTTTCGGCTCGGCCTCGCTCAGGTCCAGCCGCTTGGCCACCCAGCGCTCGTACAAGCCGATGGCGACATCGGCGCCGGCCATCGCGGTCAGGCAACCCAGGGCGCCCGCTGTCCAGATCGACAGGCCCGCACCGAACAGCAACATCATCGCCGACACGCCGCACACGATGCAGGCACCGGAGCGAAGTACTAGCCGGCGCAGTAACGCCCAACCTCGTGCCCCGTCCTTGTCGGCGCGCCACATCTCGCCGGACACACCGCCAACCAGGGAAAGAGCAATCACCAACCAGATCGGCATCTCTGCCAGTGCCTGTTGCTCGTTCGTCATTGCCCTGCCCCTTAAACAAAAAGACCCGGCGCAATGGTCGGGTCAGGTGGTGGGTGGCCTGCCGCGCTTTGCGGTCGCACCCATCGAAGATGGCCCCTTTTTACAGGTCGATTCTGGTGGCAGCAAGACCGTTTTAATGCCACCCGGTGAATGTGTGGGTGACACCCGGTGAACGGCTGGCGAATGTCGGTGAATATCTGTCCCGGCTGTCTTTTGCTTTTCTGGCGTCCCATGCGTCCCACCTCTTTAAAACGAGGTGGGACGTCTGAAAGCCCCGCAGATTGGGGCTCTGCCCCACCGTCCTACTTTTATCTCTCTTTTCTCGTGTATAGAAAGAAATTTAAAAAGCACGCGTGCGCGTAAACGCGCGTACCTGTACCCGCTACGCACACACGGGCGTGAGGCATGAAAAAGGTGGGACGGTGGGACAGCCCAACAACGACGCGGCCTGCGCCCGTCCCACCACCGCAAAAAGCGGTGGGACGGAGGCAGGCCAGTGGGACGGCATGAGCCAGAGAGATGCCCACGATCAAGCCGCTTCCCCCAGGAGGAAGTGCTCGACCACGATGTGGGCGTCGTGCAGGCGCTGGTAGTAGACGTTGCGCGTGCAGCCACTGCGGGTCAGACGTGCGGCTAAGGGCGCGTCAGGCTGGAAGTAATGCACCTTGACCACGGTCATCAGCTCGGGGTCGAGGCGTTTCTTGACGATGCGCTCAATGTCCAGCGAGGCTTCCAGCGGCACCCGGCTCCCGCGCCGGCCGCGCACCAGTTGACCACCGCTCTCCATCATCATGGCGACCATGTTGCCGCCCGAATAACCGGCGGCCACTTCGTCGCTGTGCAGCTCCTGGGCCCATTGTTTGAGGGCCATATCGATCGCTTTAATCATCGAAGCACGGCTCCTCGAATTCTTCCTTCTGAAGTGCAGGCGCCCTGCCCCAGTGCTCGGGTTTCTTGTACGCCCATGGCCGCTGACCGCTCTTGTTCAAAGCCCCCAGACGGAACCGTCGCCACCCCAGTCGATGCAGAATCGCACCGACGCGCATCTGCTCGGGTTTGCCCCAATGACCGGGATCGAGCTTGAGCGCCTGACTCATCACCTCACTGCCGGTGGTGGTCTCGCCAATCTGCGACTCTTCGAGCCAGTTCAGAATCGGTGTTTCCCATTCGTCCACCACAAAGCGTTCGTCCTGCTCCTCGCTGAACATCGGTGCTTCCTCTCGTGTCACCCACCAGAGATCGCCGGCCTCGAAGCAGAACACCGCTTCGGCCCACAGCTGGTCGCGGATCTCGCGCAGCAACGGCACATCGACCTTGGTACAGGCCACCGGCCAATAACGCCGGTTGCCGGTGGCGTCCTTGAGGTACTCGTCCTGGTTGGTGGTCCCGACGAAAACACACTGGCGTGGCACGTCCAACGTTCTGCGGCCATAGCTTTCGCGGTAGGTGTCGGTCGACGCCGAGAAGAACTGCTTGGCCTTGGTGCTCTCGGCCTTGTTGAAGCTGTCCAGTTCGCCCAGCTCGACAATCCACTTGCCACGAATCGCCTGAAAGCCGTCCTTGTCGCCGAGGGCAAACGGCGTGTCCATGAACCACTCGCCACCGAGCACGCTCATCGCGGTCGACTTACCGGCGCCTTGTACGCCTTCGAGGATCATCACCGAGTCCGCCTTGCAGCCCGGCTTCATCACCCGCGCCACGGCGGAGATCATCCAGCGCTTGCCGACCTTGGAGGTGTAATCCGTTGCCTTCACCCCCATCACATCCGTCAACCAACGCTCCAGGCGCGGCACACGATCCCATTCGAGTTTTTTCAGGTACTCGCGCACCGGGTGAAAGGCGTGGTCGTGGGCCACGACACTCACCGCCTCGATCACGTGCGACGACTTCACGCGCAGGTTGTACTGCTGCGCGAGCCACTTCATCACCCGCACGTCGTCGATGTCGGCCCACTCGCCGGTACCACCCCCATAAGGAGCAGCCCGCAGCTTGACGATCTTCGAGCTGAAGGCGCAGTAGCTGATCACCCCGGCCCAGCGTTCGTCATGCGCGAGGATCAGTTCGACGTTCTGCATGTGCGCGATCAGGGCCCCGCTCTCGCTGCGAGCCAGCTGATCTTTCCAGCCACCGGCGGCCGGTGGACGCACAACCGCGAGCACTTGTCGGCGAACCGCATCCAAACCTTCGGCGACGTGCAGGTCGTTGAAGTCGGTCCACTTGTCGTGGCGCTCGAGCGCGAAGGTCGGCGCAACCACCTGGGCACCGACAATCAGCGCGGCGTTGCCGGCCTTCTCTTCGCCGGGGTTCCACGCATCACCGTTGGGCTTGGTGGTCTTCCAGTCATCGTCGCGGCAGATGATCAGCGGGCATCCGGCAAAACGCTCACGCATGGCTTTGCACACCGCGAGCAGGTTGCCCGCATCGAAGGCCACCGCCACAGTGAGCGAGGTCGCCATGTGCAGGCTGGCGCCGGTGGCGTAACCCTCACACACCAGCACCGGTTCACCCGGCTCCGGGTGCGGACCGAGCAGGTGAAAGGTGCCCTCCTTCGCCATGCCGTAAGGCCAGTAGGATTTGTCGCGGCCAGTGTCTTCCTGCTTGCTGGGGAAGATCACCTGCAGGCCCATGATTTGATCACGGGCATTTTTCATCGGGACCAGCACGGCGCCGGTGCGCGGCGCGTAACGCACATTGATCCCGACGATCTGTTTGCGGTCCAGGTAGTCGCTGCGTCCGGTGGTCGGCATGCGCTCGAACAAACCCTGCGCCCTTTTCGCCGCCCGCCGCGCAGCGTTGTTCGCGATTTCGGCGGCACGGCGCTTGGCTTCCTCCTGGCGAGCGCGCATCACTTCGCGCTCTTCCGGCGACATGCGCCCGGCCTTGACCTTGATCTTCTGCGTCTCGCCCGAACGCCAATCACCGAAGGCGCCGAAGATCAGCGTGTCGCCCTTCTCCGTGCGCTGCTCGTGAACCACGTACCAGCCGTTCTTTTCCTTGCCCTTGTCCTGCGCTGTCTTGCAGCGGGTCAGCTTGCCGAACACCAGCGGTTGCGCTGGCTCCAGACCGTAGTCGGCGAATTGGCCCAATACCTCATCGAGCATGCTGAATCCCCCGCTCAGACAGGGACTGGCAGCTGATGCACTGCGAGCAACCCGGTTGGGCCAGTCGGCGTGCTTCCGGAATCGGATCGTCACAGGCTTCACAGAACAGCAAGGAATGGGCAGCACTCTCGGCCTTGGCAGCGCTGCGCGCTGCCATGGCCTGATCGATGCGTTCCTGCACCAGATCGTTGGCGAAATCGGCGATGTCAGCCACGGTCGGCACCTCGCGTCGTCTGGTTGACGTAGGTGGCGCGGTTGAACAACCCGAGCAGCCCTTGAATGCCGCGGAACACCTGCAGGCGAATCGCCGCCAGTTCCTGATCAGTCACCACACCGTCGCCAATGCTCTTGGCCCAGGTCTCGGCCAGATCGGCGACCTGACGGAAGTATTCGGCGATACCCGTGGTCAGGGTCTCGGGCATGTCGTTGGTGTAGGTGTCGGCTAGCTCCTGCCAGATCGTATCGCCGACCAGCGCATGCACCGCATCCAGAATGCGGCGATCCTTGGTCAGTTCGAGGATTTCGCCAAACTCCTGAATGTTGATGGAGTGGCTCGGATGGGTTGGCGACAGCTTGTGCTGCAGCGTGGTCGGGTTACGACCGGTCGTGGCAGCGATGGCAGCAGCGCCGCCTGGGTATTCGCGAGCGGCGTGGTACAGCGCTAAATCGAGCGGCAGGATTTCCCGCTGCGCCCGTTCCAGAGAACTGAGAGCGATTCGGCTCATGGCATTAATCCTAAAAGTTGCCAGTGCCATGCGACAGATGTTGGTGATACATTTGCCGCGTGGTCTGGAGAGGCCCAAACGCCGGTAACCCTTGCAGGGGACAACCGGCACCGTGCCGGGGCGAACAATCCGTTGTTCCCCCCTGGCGCAACAGCTGCCAGCTCTGTGGTAAGAACGGCAGCAACACCAAGGCTTCCGAGCCTTGGAAACGCGATGGAGGTCGGCGGCATGTGGTGTGCGCACCTACCGACATCGCGCCCCGGCAGCATGTGATGATGCTAACGGGAGGAACTGGGCGGCCCTTGGGTCGCCTTTTTTCTAGGTTTTATGCAGCGACAGCGGAAATAGCTGGAGCTGGAGCTGGAGCTGGAGCTGGAAAAAGATCAGGTAAATCAGGACGCAATTCGTGGGGTAACACTTTTCCTTCCGATGCCTTAGCAACCGAATGCACACGTTCGGTGGGAACCCGCCCCGCCCTGACCCATTTCCAGACATGCGGTTGCTTGACGTTGCAGCGGCGAGCAAGCTCTGACTGGTTGTTACCGCAAATCTTGATGACCTTTTCTAAGGCCTGCCGACATAGCTCGGCGTCTTTAACGCAGTAAGTCACTGATTAAGCTCTCCCTGATGAACGACGAAGCGAATCTACAACCTTCGTAATAGACAAGTCAACACCCAATAGTTTAGGACGCCCTATAACCGAGGTCGTAGAATTACCCCATGAAATACTTACCGATCGATCTCCTCCCCACGCTCTCCGATCGGCTGAAATATGCCATGGAGCAACTCAACCTCAGTCAAACTGATGTGGCGAAGCTTTCGGGATGCTCTCAAGCGACGATTTTCAAAATCGTAGATGGCCAAACACGAGAAAGCCGCAAAACAGGCGCTATAGCTCGCGGACTTAACCTTTCGTTACCGTGGCTTGAGAATGGCGATATGCCAGCCAGCATAGTGCCCATCACTCGTCGTCAGGAAAAATCACCCCCGCCTCTTATTCTTGAACCGGTATCCGCGTGGGATAACGACACCCCCTTGAATGATGACGAGGTGGAGATACCACTTTTTAAGCAAGTTGAGATTTCAGCTGGGGCAGGGAGAACAGCTGTTCAGGCTGAATATGGCCGTGTGCTTCGTTTTTCCCTTGCAACACTTCGGCAGTGCGGCGTCCACCCTGCTAATGCGTTATGTGCGCCAGTCACAGGTAGGAGCCAGGAACCGTTAATCCTTCACGGTGCGACGGTCGGAATAGACCGCGGCATGACCAAAATCATTTCTGACCATCTCTATGCCATTGAGCAAGAGGGCGCGCTGAGGATTAAATTCCTGGAACGTTTGGAGGGTGGTGGACTGAAGCTCGTGAGCTATAACAGAGCTGAACATCCAGATGAATCCTATACATTTGACCAGTTTGTAGAGCAGCAAATGAAAGTTTTAGGTCGAGTATTTTGGTGGTCGACAATCCGCCCCGTGAATGCTCCTCCTCTTCCAAGAAATTGAAGATCTAAAACCAAAGTAATTGCATCATGCTAACACCTAGGTTATTTTCGCCTCACTCTCCTACCACAGTGAGGCTTCACCATGCGTACCACCGCATCCCTGCATGTCCATCCGGCATGCGTCAGCAATCGAAAACTGATCGAACAGCTGCAGCTCGCCACGGGCTGCCTGGTCGTCATTCATAACAGCAAACCCAAGCTTGTCGCCAAGTCCTGTCAGCCCTCTCCTGTTCATCCGAACGGCGGAGGGCACGCGGCATGATCAAGTTCAAGATCGACAACCGTACCCTGCAGTTGCTCAATGCCCAGGTCAACCTGAGCGAGACCTTCAACCATGTTCTGCGCACAGCGCCGAAGCGCGAGTGCCTGGCATTCCGTCTCAAGGCTGAGCGCGGCCCCGTGGAAAGCACTTTTGTCATCGAGCTGGGCAGTGAACGCCACACGCTGACCCTGCCGAACGACAAGAAGATGCACCTCAAGCTAGCCGACTTCATCGAAGAGATTGCCAACGGCCCGCTTGATCCGAGCAACACCAGCGACCCGGCGCATCGCGCGCATGCCGATCGCCAATACGGCCGCTTTGACGTCCAGGACAAGCAACGGGTGTTCGAGCTGATTCGTACCGGCGGCGTGCTGAGCCTCGACATGGGTTTCGATCTGCCGCTGCACGTGGCTGTTCATCGCCCGCACACTCTCTCCTGCATCACCGCCATCCTCAGCATCGGCAAAAAGAGCCCGCGTACCCGGTGTTTTACCGCGTGCGGTACCGATGTCGAGATCTACGGCAAAGTCAGCGAATCCATCAGCCAAATTGCTGCAGCGGCCACTCCTGCTGCACACGCGGCTTAAGGTGGGCGACATGGAACGTACCCTCGCCCAAACAGCTGCTCATCTCGGCCTGACCCGCCCCAAGCTCATCGCCCGCATGCGCGAAAAGGGTCTGCTCAAGGGAAACCTGCCGGCGGATCTCAACCGTGACGATGATTATCTGCGGATCAAAAGCAGTCCCTGGTACGACGAGAAATACGGCATGCAGTACAGCCAGTCGACTCGGGTCAAGCAGGCCGGAATCCGCTGGCTGGCTGACCAGTTGGGTATCGACCTCCCCGCCATTCCGGCAGGCCGCCGTGACGTGGCCTAGGGAATACGCCCGACAGATCATCGCAATGCGAACACGTGAGGAGCGCAATGCCGCGCTCCAGGAGGTGCCTGAACATCTGCGGGAATTGACCAAACGCCATTGCCTGAACGCCTGGAACCACCCATCACGATCCAAACGCAAGGAGGCTCAATAGCCACATGAACAACGCGAACCAAACACCGCTTCGCCTTCATCCGGCGCCTGAATCGACCACCGTTGAAATGCTCTATCGCACTTTCGGGAATGTGCTGATCCCGCTGGAAAAAATTCGGGAGGCCTATTTTCGCAACCTGAATTCGCAGTTGTTCGTGACTGAGATCTACAACGGCCGGATTCAGCTTCCGATCACCACGATCGACGCCAGTCGCAAGGCACTTAAATACGTCCACATCCGGCACATGGCCTCGTTGATCGACATCTGCGCCTACAAGGCCGATGAAGACATGCAGCGACAGCAGGAAGACCAACCCGATGCTGCACCCACTCCATTAACGGCAGTTACCACTACCCCACGACAACCCCAGGAGCACACCAAATGATGACTCCAATACAAATAGTTGCACTCGTCATCCTGACGGCGCTCGCCGCTCTCCTTATTTGGGGCGATTACATCATGGGCCGCAGAGATGGTCTGGAGGTCGGCCTGCGCGAGAGTGAAGACATTCAGCGCGCCGTGAGCGCCAAAACCATACGCGAGCTTCAGGCCTCCCTGCAGTTCATCAGGGCTGATCACGCGCGCCTGGCACAAACTTGCAAACTTCTTGAAGCAAGTCCGCAGTTCGGCCCGACAGAAAAGCAGACGCTGGTCGCCATCGGCGACCTACTGCGAATTGCCGCCGAAACCTTCAGCGTATTTCGTACTGGCAAGAAGCTCGAGCGCGACGCCAGACCTCTACGAGAACAAGCGCTTCAATTAGCAAAACGCGTAGTAACCCAAAAAAGGACCGATCACATGAAAGGCATTCAGCCAAAAGGAGTGAGAGCATGAGCGCCGCAGAAAAAATTGATTTCCACATAACTCCAGGCGCCTGGTTTCGGCAGGATCTGCTGTATCCAGTTTTTGGATTAAGCACGGAAGCAGTCCGCAAATACCGATCCCGCGGGATCTGGCTAGAAGGGAAGCACTATCGAACCGACCCAGCGAACGTGCTTGTTTATAACAAGGAGGCCATTGAAAAGTGGATGGCAGGCCAACCATGACTGACAAGATGCCCACAGGCGTCGAGATGAATGGCAAGCAATTACGCATCTGGTTCATTTTCAACGGCCAACGTTGCCGAGAACCTCTCGAAGGAATCTCGAAAGTAAACAAAGCCGCAATTGCATACGCCGACAACAAACGGCGCACCATCTTAGCGGAGATTAGAGAGGGCCGTTTCGATTATGCGGCTCACTTTCCCAACTCACCAAGGGCCGCCATGTTCACGGACACCGGCGGCCCGTCCCTAAAGCGTACAGTCAAAGAAGGTATCGACCGATGGCTGGAGGTTCAAAGGGCGCTTAAAGCATCAAGTACCGTCGTTAACTATGTCAGCAAGGCCAAGCACGTCGATAACAAATTTGGCAAACGCCGAATCGTCGACATCAGCAAGAGCGATATAGAGCTATTCCAAGCTCAATTGCTAAAGCAAGGGCTATCCCCTAAGACAGTAAACGACATCTTCACCGTCGTTCGTGGCGTCTGGGCTGACGCCTTTGGCGACGGCATTTTGAAAGCCAACGCACTGGACCGAATCAGTAACGTCGGTTCGGACGTAGACCTTGAGCACGCCGATCCCTTCAGCCGCACCGAGATCGAGCTGATCGGCAAAGCGGATCCGGACAGACGACATGATAGCAGGATGATTGAGTTCAACTGCTGGGCCGGACTTTCGCTATCCGAGCTCATCGCGCTCGCTGTCGAAGATATCGATCTCGATGCCGGCCTAGTGCAGGTTCGTCGTGCGCTGGTCGTTGGTGAGTTCAAAGTCCCGAAAGAGCGCTCCAGGGTTAGGGTGATAGAGCTGATCGATCCTGCACTTGTACTGATGCGAGAGATCGTAGCTGCTGCAAGAGAGGTCCCCGCGGAAGAGATCACCGTTATCCAGCGTGACAACATCACGTCGAAGAAGATGAAAGTCAGGTTTCTTTTCCGCAGCTCCACCAGCGGGCTGCTATGGAGCGGAAAGACCTTGAGCAATTGGTTCACGGCTCACCTGAAGAAGGCAGAGGTCCGACACCGAGGCGCCAACCAATGCCGTCATACCTTCGCGAGCCAGATGCTGTCGAGCTATGTACCAGTGGAATGGGTAGCGAGACAGCTTGGACATGCTGACACCACGATGGTGAGAAAACATTATGGGAGGTGGATACCCAAAGACACCAAGAGCATGGCCGGTGTCGTGTCGAAAATGCTGGGGTTTAGGACGGACTAGAGCGGCATAACGGGCAAGGTTTATGCCCTAGAAATGCCCTAAATGGATCGACAGAAACGAAAAAGCCCCTGTAATCATCAATGATTACAGGGGCTTAGTCTTATTCGATAATGGCGGAGAGATAGGGATTCGAACCCTAGGTACCGGTGAAGGTACAACGGATTTCGAATCCGTCCCATTCGGCCACTCTGGCATCTCTCCAACGGCGCGCATCATAACAACACTTCTGCCGAAAGCAAACCCTCTTTCGAAAATTTTCTTCGTGCTATCAGATGCTTGCGTCGATTAAAGCGGTACACCCAGACGATTGGCGACTTCTTCGTAGGCTTCGATGACGTCACCGAGGCCCTGGCGGAAGCGGTCTTTGTCCATCTTCTTCTTGGTGTCCTTGTCCCACAGGCGGCAGCCGTCCGGGCTGAACTCGTCGCCGAGGACGATCGAGCCGTCGCTGAACACGCCGAATTCAAGCTTGAAGTCCACCAGCAGCAGGCCTGCGTCGTCGAACAGTTTGCTCAGGACTTCGTTGACCTTGAGCGACAGTTCTTTCATGCGTGCCAGTTGCTCGGCGGTGCCCCAACCGAATGCCACGACGTGGGATTCGTTGATGAACGGGTCGCCCTTGGCGTCGTCCTTGAGGAACAGTTCGAAGGTGTACGGGTTGAGCTTCATGCCCTCTTCGACGCCCAGACGTTTTACCAGGCTGCCGGCGGCGTAGTTACGCACGACGCACTCGACCGGGATCATGTCCAGCTTCTTCACCAGGCACTCGTTGTCGCCCAGCAGTTTGTCGAATTGGGTCGGAATGCCGGCCGCTTCGAGTTTCTGCATGATGAAGGCGTTGAACTTGTTGTTCACCATGCCTTTGCGGTCGAGCTGCTCGATGCGCTTGCCGTCGAACGCCGAGGTGTCGTTGCGAAACAGCAGGATCAAACGGTCAGCGTCGTCGGTCTTGTAAACCGATTTGGCTTTGCCGCGGTAGAGTTCTTCACGTTTTTCCATGATGGGCTCCGCTTGCTAAGTAGATGGGCTAGGCGATATGGCGCCAGTCGAGCCCTGAATCTTGATCGGCCAGTTGCAGCCAGTCCGGGTCGCACCCGAGGGTGTCGACGAAACATTGCCGGGCCAGCTGCGGCAGGTTGTTCTTGCTGCTCAGGTGGGCGAGAACCAGATGCTGCAAGCCCTGCCACCCCAACTCGGCCACCAGTAATGCCGCCTGATGGTTGTTCAAATGTCCCAGCTCGCCGCCCACCCGTTGCTTGAGAAAGTACGGATAGTGACCACGGGCCAGCATGTCGCGGCAATGGTTGGACTCGATCATCAACGCATCGAGATCCCGATAGCCGTCCAGCACCCGCTCGCAATAGGAACCCAGGTCGGTCAGCAGGCCGAAGCGCCGCTGCTCGTTATCACTGAATACGTACTGGGTCGGCTCCTGCGCATCATGGGCCACGGCAATGACCCCGATGTTCAGTGCGCCGATCTGCAGCTGCTCGCCGCCGGCCAGAAAGCCTGCGGGTTCGATCGGTTTGCGCATCCCGCGCAGTGTGCCGCGACTGAGGTAGACCGGCAGATTGTAGCGCCGAGACAGCAAACCCACGCCATGCACGTGGTCGGCATGTTCGTGGGTTACGAGTATCGCGCTCAGTTGCGCCGGGTGAACCCCCAGACGCAACAGGCGTTTTTCGGTTTCCCGCAGGGAAAAACCACAATCCACCAGCACATAGGTATCAGCGCTGGCGATCAGCGTGCCGTTCCCTTGGCTACCGCTGCCGAGAACGGCAAAGCGCATGTGATCAGCCCAGGTTGTCCTGAATCACGCTCAACACTTTGCGCGCCACATCGGCCGGCGCAACGGTATTGATGTTCTTCTCTACGGTCACCTGAACGTTTTCACCGACCTTGCTCAGGCGAACCTGATAACGCTCGGCGCGGGCTTCAACTTCTTCCTTGGTCGGCGCACTGCCGAACAGGCTGCTGAAGAAACCAGGCTTGTCGTCTTTCTTCTCGGCTTTCTCGGCCAGGTTGATGTAGTACAGGCCCAGGCTGCGGTTGATGTCTTCAACGCGCCACTGACCCTGCTCCAGCGCACGACCGACGCTCGACCAGGCACGATCCAGGTCAGGACCGACGTTCAGTACCGGGTTGCCGCTGCCGTCTTCGCTGAGGCTGACACGGCTCGGGGTATCGAAGTCACGCGAAGCCAGCATCGACACCGAACCACCCTTCTCGGAGATCCGGCTCATGCTCGCGAGCATGTCGTCGACCAGCGCTGCGTCTAGGCCAGTGTTGACCGAACGGTTGGTGAAATCGACGTCGGCGGTGCTGCCGGCAGGACGCTCGGCGCTGACCACGTAGATTTCACTGGTGTTGCGCTGCACGCCTGGCTCGATACGCACCCGCACGCGGGTTTCGCTGTCGGCACCGACACCGGCGGCGCTCAGGCGCTTGGCCATGGCGGCGGACAGTTCGTCGGAATGCTGCCAGGTGGTGGTGAATTCGCCGGTTTGCGGACGCTGTTCATCCAGCCGGAAACCATTGTCCTGGAAGAACTGTACCGCCACTGGCCAGACTTCGGCCGGCGGGTGCTGGGCCACGACCCAACGCGAGTCACCGCTCTTCTGCAGCGAGTAGTCGGTCGCCTCGGCAACCGCCGTCAGCGGTTGCGGGCGCGGTACCACGTATTCGCCCTTCGCCGTGTCATCAGCCACGTTGCGCGGGATCGGCAACAGCGGATCCAGACGCTTGGAGGTGCTGACATTCGGTGGCAGTTGCATCGGTGCAGTCTGTTGCGCTTCCAGGTAATCGCTACCACGGTCACGGAAATAACCTTCCGGGCCCCAGACCCATCCGCAGCCACTGGTGCTGGAGATAATCAAGGCAAGTGCGGAAAGTCCGGCCATTCGCTTCATGCGTTGTACTTCCTCAATTAAACCAGGACGCTGCACTGGCGCAGGGCCGTGCGAAGCGTTTCATGACAAGGAGCGCTCAGCCAAGTCAACGGCAGGCGGATGCCTTCGTGCATCAGGCCCATTTCAACCAAAGCCCACTTCACCGGAATCGGGTTGGCTTCGATGAACAGGTCCTTGTGCAGCGGCATCAATTTTTCGTTGATCGCCCGTGCGGTCTCGGCGTCGCCTTTCAGCGCGGCCTCGCACAGGTCAGCCATTTCGCGCGGGGCGACGTTGGCCGTTACAGAGATGTTGCCTTTGCCGCCCAGCAGGATCAGCTCGACCGCGGTCGGATCATCGCCGGACAGCACGATGAAGTCCTTGCTCACGCCGTCGATGATGGCTTTGGCGCGTTTCAGGTCGCCGGTGGCTTCCTTGATGCCGATGATGTTCGGCACGCTGGACAGGCGAATCACGGTCTCGGCCTGCATGTCGCAGGAGGTGCGGCCGGGAACGTTGTAGAGAATCTGTGGAATGTCGACGGCTTCGGCAATGTGCTTGAAGTGCTGGTACAGGCCTTCCTGGGTCGGCTTGTTGTAGTACGGAACTACCAGCAGGCAGGCGTCGGCGCCGGCTTCCTTGGCGTTGCGGGTCAGCTCGACGGCTTCGCGGGTCGAGTTGGCGCCGGTACCGGCGATCACCGGAATGCGCCCGGCTACCTGTTTGACCACGGCTTTGATGACGGCGATGTGTTCTTCTACATCAAGGGTCGCCGACTCGCCGGTAGTACCGACCGCGACAATGGCATGGGTGCCGTTCTTGAGATGGAAGTCCACGAGTTTGCTGAGGCTGTCCCAGTCAAGACGCCCTTGTGCATCCATGGGAGTGACCAGTGCCACCATACTGCCCGCAATCATGAAACCGCTCCTGCCGGAAAAAGAGAGCGGTAATGGTACTGGCGCCAAGATGCTTGCACAAGCGAAGTACTGCGCCGCCATTCCCCTTGGCGTCGGTTTTCGCTACCCTTCAGACTTTGATCGGTACAGATCAGCTTGTACGCCGGGTTCCAGCCTCCCCTTTCGGCCTCCCAGGCCCCGTTCCAGTGTCGCTGCTGCACGCTCCGCCTTTATTGGAGCGAATTGCGAGCCACGGCCCGGGGCTTTCTGAACGGGCACGCGCAGACGCTTCCCGACGGCCAACGCCCATCGACCTACCGACCGCTCATCGCTTTAGGAATGCTGCATGTCCACCCCCACAGTTCGCGAACAATTCCTTGTCATCAGTGCCCTTGGCGCCAACCCCATGGAGCTGACTAACGTCCTGTGCCGCGCCAGCCATGAAAATCGCTGCGCCGTCGTCACCTCCCGCCTGACTCGCCATGGCGAATGCAGCGCCCTGGTGCTGGAAATCTCCGGCAGCTGGGACGCGCTGGCCCGCCTCGAAGGCAGCCTGCAAACCCTGGCCAAGCGCCACGCCTTCACCGTCAACGTAGTACGCAGTGCGGCGCTGGAAAATCGCCCGCAGGCGCTGCCTTATGTAGCTTATGTCAGCTCGGCGTATCGCCCGGACATCATCAATGAGCTGTGCCAGTTCTTCATGGATCACAACGTCGAGCTGGAAAACCTGACCTGCGATACCTATCAGGCCCCGCAGACTGGCGGCACCATGCTCAACGCCACGTTCACCGTAACGCTGCCGGCCGGCACCCAGATCAGCTGGCTGCGCGACCAGTTCCTGGACTTCGCCGACGCGATGAACCTGGATGCGCTGATCGAACCTTGGCGCCCACAAAACCCAATGTAAGGAAGCTTTCATGGCCGTTGTCATCGACCAACCGGTTGCGGATTTCGAAGCACCTGCCACCAGCGGGCAGACCGTCAGCTTGTCCGCCCTGAAGGGCAAGCAAGTGGTGATCTACTTCTATCCGAAGGACAGCACCCCCGGCTGCACCACCGAAGGCCAGGGTTTTCGTGACCAGTACGCGGCGTTCCAGGCCGCTAATACCGAGATTTTCGGTATCTCCCGCGACAGCCTGAAGTCTCACGAGAACTTCAAGTGCAAGCAGGAATTTCCGTTCGAGCTGATCAGCGACAAGGACGAAGCCGTCTGCCAGCTGTTCGACGTGATCAAGCTGAAGAAACTGTATGGCAAGGAGTACCTGGGCGTTGATCGCAGCACGTTCCTGATCGACAAGAATGGCGTGCTGCGCCAGGAATGGCGCGGCGTGAAAGTGCCGGGGCATGTGGATGCGGTGCTGGCTGCGGCTCAGGCCTTGAATAAAGCCTGAAGGTTTTGCGTCGCCCTCATTGACGCCTTCGCGAGCAGGCTCGCTCCCACATTGAACTTGTGAACGCCACAGATCCAATGTGGGAGCGAGCCTGCTCGCGAATAGCCTTCATATAAAATCTGGCTCAACCGCTACAGCAGCGGAGCGACAACCGGCTCCTTGCGCGGCCACGCATCCAGCACGGCCTTGAACAGCGTCGCCAGCGGAATCGCAAAGAACACGCCCCAGAAGCCCCACAACCCGCCAAACAACAGCACCGCACAAATGATTGCCACCGGGTGCAGGTTAACCGCCTCGGAAAACAGCAACGGCACCAGCACGTTGCCATCCAGGGTCTGAATGATCCCGTAGACCGCCATCAGATAGATGAACTGATCGCTCCAGCCCCACTGGAACAACGCAATCAGCAACACCGGCACGGTCACCACCACCGCGCCGACGTACGGCACCACCACCGACACCCCGACCAGCAATGCCAGCAGCGCCGCATAGTTGAGGCCGAGCGCGACGAACGCGATGTAGGTCACGCCGCCACAGATCACAATCTCTATAACCTTGCCACGAATGTAGTTGGCGATCTGCCGGTTCATTTCCTGCGCCACGCGGGTGATCAGCGCTCGCTCACGGGGCAGATAGCCGCGCACCCACTCGCCGATCATGGCCCGATCCTTGAGAAAGAAGAACACCAGAATCGGCACCAGCACCAGATAGATCATGATGTTGACCAGCAGCGGCAGGCTCGACAGGGAAAAGGTCAGCGCCCATTGGCCGAACTTGCCGATTTCGCCACGCGCCGCTTCGATGGCCTGCAGCACCTGCTCGTCAGAGACCAGATGCGGATAGCGCTCGGGCAGCAACAGCAGCAGCGACTGCCATTTGGCCAGCATCCCCGGCAATTCGTTGAACAGCGTGATCAACTGATGCCACAGCAACGGCAAGACCACCACGATGAACACCAGCAACACGCCCATGAACAGCGCAAACACCAACCCCACCGCCGCCGCGCCAGGCACGCGCATACGCTCCAGTGCGAGTACCAGCCCCTGCATCAGATACGCCAGCACCATCCCGGCCAATACCGGCGCGAGCATGCCACCGAGCGTGAGCACCGCGGTGAAGGCGAGAAACAGCAGCACCGCCAGCACCACCGCTTCTTCGTCGGAAAAGTAGCGCTGAATCCAGTCGCGTAACACTTTGAACATCAATAATCCTTAGGTCTTTTACGCTGTCGGTTTCAGGCTTTTTTCAACCAGTAACGGTAGACGCCCGCTTCGTCTTCTTCGCGCAGCAGCGTATGACCGGCCAGACGGGCAAAGGTGCGGAAGTCGCGCTGCGAACCCGCGTCCGTGGCGATCACCTTGAGCACCGCGCCGCTGGGCAGCTTGTTGAGTTCCATCTTGGCCTTGAGCAACGGCAACGGGCAATTCAGGCCACTGGCGTCCAATTCACAGTCATGGGCTACAGCGTCAGTCATTGCGTCACTCCGGTTCAGGTGGTTGAGGTGCCTAGAATATCTGGTCGCAAGCCCGGTGTCCGGCTACAGTAAGGTCTTTGTCTTCTAAGGCTTTGTGCATGACATTTCTGCGCCCTACCCTGCTGACGCTCGCTTGCCTGCTCGCCTCACCGGGCTTTGCCGACGATCTGCCGTCACTTGGCGACGCCAGTTCTGCCATTGTCTCTCCGCAACAGGAATACCAGTTGGGCCGCGCCTGGCTGGCCATGTTGCGCAGTCAGGTTGCACAGCTCAACGATCCGCAGCTCAAAGACTACGTCGAATCCAGCGTCTACAAGCTGGTGGAAACCAGCCAGGTGACCGATCGTCGCCTGGAATTCATTCTGATCAACAGCCCGCAACTCAACGCTTTCGCGGCGCCGGGTGGCGTGGTCGGGGTCAACGGTGGCCTGTTCCTCAACGCGCAGACTGAAGGCGAATATGCCTCGGTACTGGCCCACGAACTGGCTCACTTGTCGCAACGCCACTTCGCGCGCGGCGTCGAAGCTTCGCAGCGGATGCAGGTACCGATGATGGCGGCGCTGCTCGCGGGGATCGTGATTGCCGCCGCCGGTGGCGGTGATGCCGGGATCGCGACCATCGCCGGTACTCAGGCCGCAGCCATTCAGTCGCAGCGTACCTTCTCGCGCCAAAACGAGCAGGAAGCCGACCGTATCGGCATCCTCAACCTGGAAAAGGCCGGATACGACCCGCGCTCGATGCCGACCATGTTCGAACGTCTGATGCGCCAATACCGCTTCGACGCCAAGCCGCCAGAATTTCTGCTGACTCACCCGGTGACCGAATCGCGTATCGCCGACACCCGTAACCGCGCAGAACAAGCGCCGGCGGGCGGCATCGAAGACAGCATGCGCTATCAGCTGATCCGCGCCCGTGTTCAGCTGATCTACGAAGAAACCCCGGGACTGGGCGCCAAGCGCTTTCGTGCACAACTGGATGAGAATCCGAAAAACGACGTGGCGCGCTACGGCCTGGCGATCGCTCAGATCAAGGGCGGCCAGCTCAATGAAGCCAGGGAGAACCTCAAACAGTTGCTGGCCAAGTCGCCCAACGAGATCATCTACAACCTCGCGCAGATCGACCTGGACATTACCAATAACCGCCTGCCGGATGCGCAAACGCGGGTTGACCGGATGCTCACGCAATATCCGGGCAACTACCCACTGAATCAGGTTCGGGTCGATCTGTTGCTGAAACAGAATCGCACCGCCGACGCTGAGAAAGCCCTCGACAGCTTGCTCAAATCCCGTCCGAATGATCCGGACGTGTGGTATCAGGTGGCCGAGACCCGTGGTCTCTCTGGCAACATCATCGGTTTGCACCAGGCCCGTGCCGAGTACTTCGCGCTGGTCGGCGATTATCGTCAGGCGATCCAGCAGCTCGATTTTGCCAAGCGCAAGGCGGGCAGCAACTTCCCGCTATCCTCGCGGATCGATGCGCGCCAGCGCGAGTTGATGGAGCAGGAGCGCATGATCAAGGACATGATGGGCTGAGTTTTCCTCGACGAGGCAAATGTTTCAGGCATAAAAAAACCGCCTCTTTCGAGGCGGTTTTTATTTCACCGCAACCGGGTTATTCAGCCAGTTTGAAGGTGATGAAGCTCGCACGACCTTCACGCAGAACGCGCATCGACACCGAACGATTCTTCGGCAGCGCCTTGGCGATCTCGGTGAACTCCTTGGTGGAGCCGATGGCCTGGTTGTTGAGGTGAGTAATCACGTCACCCGGTTGCAGACCGATCAAAGCCGCAGGACCGTCCTGAACTTCCTTGATCACCACTCCGCCCTTGAGGTCGTAGGTTTTCTTCTGCTCAGCGGTCAGTTCCGCCACCGAAACGCCGAGGCGGTTGCTGCTGCTTTCCGCACCCGACTTCGGCAGTGCAGCCAGCTCTTTGTCCTCATCCGGAATCGCACCGACAGTCAGCTCGACATTCTTGCGTTTGCCGTCACGGATCACTTCGAGGCTGGCCTTGGCGCCCGCTTTCAGCGCACCGACCAAGTGCGGCAGGTCGGCGGACATGACGATCGGCTGACCGTTCATGCTCAGGATCACGTCGCCCACTTGCAGGCCACCCTTGGCTGCCGGACCGTCATCCTGAATCTGCGCAACCAGCGCACCGGCCGGCTTATCAAGACCGAACGACTCGGCCAGATCCTTGTTCACTTCCTGGATGACCACGCCCAGCCAGCCGCGGCTGACTTTGCCACCGCTTTTCAGCTGATTGGAAACGTCCATCGCCACGTCGATCGGAATGGCGAACGACACACCCATGAAGCCACCGGAACGGGTGTAGATCTGCGAGTTGATCCCGACCACTTCACCGTTCAGGTTGAACAGCGGGCCACCGGAGTTACCCGGGTTGATCGGTACGTCGGTCTGGATGAACGGCACGTAGTTTTCGTTCGGCAGGCTACGGCCGACGGCGCTGACAATACCTTGGGTCACGGTGTGGTCAAAGCCGAACGGCGAACCGATCGCCACGACCCACTGACCCGCCTTCAGGTCCTGGGACTTGCCGAGCTTGAGCACCGGCAGATCCTTGCCATCGATTTTCAGCAGGGCCACGTCGGAGCGAGGGTCGGTACCGATCAGCTTGGCTTTCATTTCACTGCGATCAGCCAGACGCACTAGGATTTCGTCGGCATCGGCAATCACATGGTTGTTGGTCAGGATGTAGCCATCGGAGGAAATGATGAAGCCCGAACCGAGCGATTGCGCTTCACGCTGACGATCGCCGCGCGGCGAACGCTGCTGAGGCGGCATGCCGCGCTCGAAGAACTCGCGCAACATCGGCGGCAAGCCTTCCAGGTCAGGCATCTGCTGGTTCACCTTGCGGTCCGGCAGCTTCTGCGTGGTACTGATGTTCACCACTGCAGGCGAGGCCTGTTCAACCAGTTGGGTGAAATCCGGCAGGTCGGCCGCCTGGACAGCGGGGACAGCCTGACCCAGCACCAGCACGGTGGCGAAAATGGAGAGATAAGACTTCAAGCTAAGTATCGACATACAGCTCCCGTTACGACGAGCAGGGTTAAGCGATATGGAGCAAGGAACACCGGGAACCGCGGGCCGGTATTTTTGTTCCGGGAACAACAGACAAGGCCAGAGCCGTGAGGCACTGACCTATAAAAAACTTTCGGGTGATTTGCAAATGAAAATGCTGAGCAAACATTTCATCTACGTCTCGAAGAAGAAGTGGAAATGACTGAAATCAGCTCACTGCTTGCTGGTTGCAGCGCCATCGTTGCGCATCGAAAGGGCAATCCTCTCGGCCGTGCCGATTGGAATTTCGCCGACCACCGTCACCATCATCTCGCCCTCAGGCGTAGTGAGGCGGCGGGAAACAGCGACAGTTGGCCCCAACTGCGTGCGGGTATCGGTCACTGTTGCACCGTTCAACGGCTCAAGAAATACCGAAAACCGCGCCAGCCCGTCGTCATACATCAGGCTGCTGACTTGAGTCTTGGTTTCAGAATCTTTGTGTGAAGTACTGCTGGTCAGCACGAAACCCGGAGGCAGCCAGTCGGAATGCCAGACCTGAGCTGTCTTAACGGCAGACGCCTTGTCACTATCAATAGTAACGGCCTTGCACTCGGTGCCAGCTTGCAGATCTTTGTCCGACGGGACATCAGCGGTATTCAGGCTGGTGAACTGGAAACGCTCGAGTAGCTGCCCCTTGTCGTTGAGCAACAACGACTTCAGTGGCAATCCGGTCTGTTTATCCAGATGCAGCTCGAAACCATAACGATGCTGGTCGCGGGGCGTCAGCGATACGATGACCGCATCACGCCCGGCCACGCGCGACTTGCCGATGACGGCAAGCTCATACCAGTTTTTCAGCTTTTGGGGATCAAGCGAACGAGCGGTCGAGTTGGGAGAGTCTCCCAACCCCGCAATCAGAGTGCCGCTGACGCATTGAGTATGCCCATCAACACGCACTACTTCCTGAGCCGAGCCGTCGAGCTGAAGCAAACGCTCGCGGACCTGACCACTCTGGACACGATGCCAGATATTGTGGGTAGAAAAACTACCGTTACGCTCGTATACGAAAGTGCCTTGGAAGCTTTGCTGCTGCTCGGCCTGACCCAGGCGGATCAACCAGTCCTGGGCCTCGTCGGCATGGGCTGGAACAATGAACCAGCCGCTAAGCAGAAGCGAAAGTAGAGGTATGGCGCGCATGATCCTCCTTAACGGTTTTCCATGCTTGCTGCACGCGCATAAGGCAGAGCGCTTTCAGTACCTTTCAACGCAGCTTGCTGGGCATGCTGACGCAGATAGCCTGGCAGACGCTGATCGTGCCAGCCTGGCTGACCTTGCAGGACGCCATTGGCCATCGGACCAGTGGTTTCCGAGCTTTCCTTGTAGCCAGCCAGGACGGCCGGGCCTTTGACCTGCGGCGCAACCAGCGAAGGCTGATTGGACTGCTGGGCCAGTTCGACGCCAGCGATTTCGTCCTGGTTGTACAGGCGCACACCAGCCAGTACCGCAACGGTCACCGAAGCCGCAACGGCCAGACGACCCAGGTTGCGCCAAGGGCCGCGGGATACTTTGGCTGGAGCCGTTTCGTCTTCCAGCGCAGCAGAAACTGCCGCAGCAATGTCCAGACGCGGAAGCAGCAGATCCTTGTGCATGGCTGCCCGAGCGATCTGATAACGAGCCCAGGTCTCACGGGTTTCAACATCGTCCAGTGCATTGATCACTCGACGCAATTCCAGTTCGTCCGCTTCGTTATCCATCACTGCGGACAGCGATTCCTGCAGGGCTTCACGACTCATGGCGTTCCTCTCTTGGCTGTCGCCGCTGTCTCAGTTTTCCTGCAACAACGGCTGCAGGGCTTTATCGATGGCCTCCCGGGCGCGGAAAATCCGGGAGCGCACGGTACCCACCGGACACTGCATGACGCTCGCAATGTCCTCGTAACTCAGACCATCGAATTCACGTAAAGTTAAAGCCGTACGTAAATCCTCTGGCAGTTGCTGAATGGTTCGATGGACGGTGCCTTCGATCTCATCCCGCAGCAACGCGCGTTCCGGCGATTCGAGATCCTTCAGGCCGTGATCGCCGTCGTAGAACTCTGCGTCTTCAGAACTTACATCGCTATCCGGCGGCCGGCGGCCGCGTGAAACCAGATAGTTCTTTGCCGTGTTGATGGCAATGCGGTAAAGCCACGTATAGAACGCGCTGTCTCCGCGAAAGTTTCCTAGCGCTCGGTAGGCCTTGATAAAGGCTTCCTGAGCCACATCCTGGGCTTCATGGGTGTCGTGCACGAAACGCACGATCAACCCGAGAATTTTGTGCTGATATTTCAGCACCAGCAGATCGAAAGCTCGCTTGTCGCCACGCTGAACGCGCTCGACCAGCTGCTGATCCTCTTCCTGGGTTAGCATGAACACTCCTCGATAAGCATGGAGGAGGCTTGCATAACTAAACGACCAGACTTGCAAACATAGACTCGGGCTTTTCGCAAAAGTTCTCCCCCTCCAGGCAAGTTTCCTGCGGGCTCTGATTTGGCACGCACGAAAAACGCAGCGCGGGATAAACCGGCTGCGCGAATAATCTTGTCATCGGTTCGCCGGCAAAAACCCAATCGCAGGTTCTGCATTGAAGCCGACACTGTCCCGTGCTTCTGGCAACTGACTATTGATCTTGGGCCTCTGGCAAAAGTTCCAATTATTTATAGCCGTGCTGAAGCGACATTGAGCAACCGCGTGCTGAAAAAGCCTGTTTCATCCTCGATACAGTCGCCTTTTCCCAAAACGACAGAAAAAAACGTCCGACGAAACGTCAAGCTTTTGTCGTCACAGTAGTTTCACAATGCCATACGAGCTCGGCTATTGTGCCGCTCCACCCCTCTATATACTAGTGGGCTGTGTGGCTGTCTTGACTCGCCGATCCAGCTGTCTTGCGCCAACCCCGATCCGGGTCGCTTTGAGCGGAATCCTGAAATGAGCCAACAGTTTCAACACGATGTTCTGGTGATTGGCAGCGGCGCTGCCGGTTTGAGTCTCGCGCTGACCCTGCCGGGTCATTTGCGCATTGCCGTATTGAGCAAAGGTGATCTGGCCAACGGCTCGACTTATTGGGCCCAGGGCGGCGTCGCTGCCGTGCTGGACGATACCGATACTGTCGAATCCCACGTCGACGACACCCTGAATGCCGGCGGCGGTCTGTGCCATGAAGACGCGGTGCGTTTTACCGTCGAGCACAGCCGCGAAGCCATCCAGTGGCTGATCGACCAGGGGGTGCCGTTCACCCGCGACGAACAGTCCGGCACCGAAGACGGCGGTTTCGAATTCCACCTGACTCGCGAAGGCGGCCACAGCCATCGGCGCATCATCCATGCCGCGGACGCAACCGGCGCAGCGATTTTCACCACCCTCCTCGCCCAGGCCAGAGAGCGCAGCAACATCGAACTGCTGGAGCAGCGAGTTGCCGTTGATCTGATCACCGAACGCCGTCTGGGCATGAATGGCGAGCGCTGCCTCGGCGCCTATGTGCTGAATCGCGCGACCGGCGAAGTCGACACCTACGGCGCACGCTTCGTGATCCTCGCGTCCGGCGGCGCCGCCAAGGTCTACCTCTATACCAGTAACCCCGACGGCGCTTGCGGTGACGGCATCGCCATGGCCTGGCGCTCGGGCTGCCGAGTGGCGAACCTGGAATTCAACCAGTTCCACCCTACGTGCCTGTATCACCCGCAGGCCAAGAGTTTCCTGATCACTGAAGCCTTGCGTGGCGAAGGCGCGCACCTGAAGCTGCCCAACGGCGAACGGTTCATGCCGCGCTTCGACAAACGTGCCGAACTGGCGCCACGCGACATCGTCGCCCGCGCCATCGACCATGAAATGAAGCGGCTGGGCGTCGACTGCGTCTATCTCGACATCAGCCACAAGCCTGAAGCCTTCATCAAAAGCCACTTTCCGACGGTTTACGAGCGCTGCCTGGGTTTCGGCATCGACATCACCAAGCAGCCGATCCCGGTCGTACCGGCGGCGCACTACACCTGTGGCGGGGTGATGGTTGACCAGCACGGTCGCACCGACGTGCCGGGGCTGTACGCCATCGGCGAAACCAGCTTCACCGGCCTGCACGGGGCCAACCGCATGGCCAGCAACTCGCTGCTCGAATGCTTCGTTTATGCCCGCTCGGCGGCAGCGGACATTCTTGCACAACTGGATGAGGTCACCGCGCCAACCGCCCTGCCCGAGTGGGACGCCAGCCAGGTGACCGATTCCGACGAAGACGTGATCATCGCCCACAACTGGGACGAGCTGCGCCGCTTCATGTGGGACTACGTGGGGATCGTGCGCACCAATAAACGCCTGCAACGAGCGCAGCACCGCGTGCGTCTGTTGCTGGACGAGATCGACGAGTTCTACAGCAACTATAAAGTCAGCCGCGACCTGATCGAGCTGCGTAATCTGGCGCAAGTCGCCGAACTGATGATCTGCTCAGCCATGGAGCGCAAGGAAAGTCGCGGTCTGCATTACACCCTCGACTACCCGAACCTGTTGCCCGAGGCGTTCGACACTATTCTGGTGCCGCCCACCTACGCCGGCTGAACTTGAGCCGCACTCGCAGGCGTCGGTGCACATCCGCTGTCTGCGAGTCTCGCGGTACACAGATCGAGCGCACCCGCCGCTCCCCGCGCAAACGAAAGCGCAGCACCACGATCAACGGCAACGCCAGGCTGTCAGGGCGCAGCTGGACTGCTTGCCAGCCGCCCGCCTGATTCCACAATTGCCAGCCATCGGCATCGCGGCGCAATCGGCAAAAAGCCTGCGGATGCGTCAGCAGAATCTGCCGTGGCAACACCCACACGGCGTGCAGCAGACAGGCGAAAGCCCCGAGCAGACAGGCCCAGAGTGGAATCGACAGAAGAAACAACAGACCCAGCGCGAACGCCTGGGTCAACAGATACGCCGCCAGCAACTGCCGAGAGGCATGCCAGCGGCATTCGAACGTATTACTTGGGCTGAACACGGTCCAGGATCATCCGGACCATGCGCTGCAGCTCAGGGTCTTCGGACTCACTGCGCTCCATGAACCAGCCGAACATGTCCTGATCCTCACAGGTCAGCAGACGGACATACAAGTCGCGATCGACCTGGTTGAGGTGCGGATAGACCTCTTTCACGAACGGCACCAGCAGCACGTCAAGTTCCAGCATGCCGCGGCGGCTGTGCCAGAAGAGGCGATTGAGTTCAACTTGTTCGACCATGGAGCCCTCCTCAAATAGGCGCGCAGTATACAGCCCCGGCGCGGGTCGCACAGTCGGCTTTGGTCGGGCACCACCGATCCTTTATCAACTACCCATTTCAACAACGCGCCCTTATGATGTGCCCCAGACTTTTTTACCCTGCGATGACCCATGGCCGATTCTGCTTTTTTCTGCACCCTGTCTCATGAAGGCGTACTCGCGGTTCGCGGCGTGGATGCCGGCAAATTCCTGCAAGGCCAATTGACCTGCAACATCAATTACCTCAGCGACAGCCAGGCCAGCCTGGGCGCGCGCTGCACGCAAAAAGGCCGGATGCAGTCGAGCTTCCGCATTCTGCTCGAAGGTGACGGCGTGCTGCTGGCAATGGCCAGTGAACTGCTGGAGCCGCAACTGGCGGATCTGAAAAAGTACGCGGTGTTCTCCAAGTCCAAACTGACCGACGAAAGCGCCGCCTGGGTGCGTTTTGGCCTGGAGCACGACGACGCCGCGTTGGCCAGCCTGGGTCTGAACCTACCAAGCGAAACCGACAGCGTGGTGCGCAACGCAGGCCTGATCGCGATTCGCGTCTCGCCGGATCGCGCCGAACTCTGGGTACCGGCCGATCAAGCCGATGCCATCAAGGCCAAACTGTCCGCCGCCCTGCCTGAAGGCGAATTGAACCAATGGCTGCTGGGGCAGATTCGCGCCGGTATCGGTCAGGTCATGCCGACCACCCGCGAGCTGTTCATCCCGCAGATGCTCAACTTGCAGGCCGTCGGTGGCGTGAGTTTCAAGAAAGGTTGCTACACCGGCCAGGAAATCGTCGCGCGCATGCAGTACCTGGGCAAGCTCAAGCGTCGCCTCTATCGCGTAGAACTTGACGCGACTGAACTGCCAGAGCCGGGCATTCCGCTGTTCGCCCCAAGCCACAGCAGCGCCATCGGCGAAGTGGTGATTGCCGCCCGCGCCGCAGAAAAGATTGAACTGTTGGCGGTGTTGCAGGCCGAAGCTGCCGAAGCGGGTGATCTGCACCTGGGCGACCTCGAAGGGCCAGCCCTGCATTTGCTCGACCTGCCCTACGAACTGGATCGCGACCGCGAAATCCAGCGCTGATCGCAGCTTTTGTTGCAACACCCTAGAGAATCTACATGAGCGAGCTGGCGGATAAGGTCCAACAGGATTTGGTTGAGGCCATCGATAACGATGACCTGGTTCTGCCAACGTTACCGGAAGTGGCCCTGCAAATTCGCAAGGCCGCCGAAGACCCGGAGATCAGTGTCAGCGACCTGAGCAAAGTGATTGGCCGCGACACGGCGCTGTCGGCGCGCCTGATCAAAGTGGTCAACAGCCCGTTGCTGCGCGCGACCCAGGAAGTCACCGACCTGCACACCGCAATCACCCGACTGGGGGTGAACTACAGCAGCAACCTGGCGATCGGGCTGGTGATGGAACAGATCTTCCACGCCCGATCCGAGGTGGTCGAACAGAAGATGCGCGAAGTCTGGCGCAAGAGCCTGGAAATCGCCGGCGTCAGTTACGCCCTGTGCCGCCGTCACACCCAACTCAAACCTGATCAGGCGGCGCTGGGCGGACTGGTGCATCAGATCGGCGTGCTGCCGATCCTGACCTACGCCGAAGATCACTACGAACTGCTGTCGGACCCGGTCAGCCTCAACCATGTGATTGACCACATTCACCCGCTGCTGGGCGACAAGCTGTTGCGGGTCTGGGAATTTCCCGAACAACTGGTGGCGTTGCCGGGGCTGTACCTGGATTTCAAACGCGACTCGGCGCACCTCGATTACGTCGATCTGGTGCAGGTGGCGAGTCTGTATTGTCACAAGGACAGCGATCATCCGATTGCGCGGATTGACCCGCTCAGCGTGCCGGCGTTCAGGAAGCTTGGGATCGATCCGGAGAACAAGGAGTTGTGCGCGGATCTGCAAGAATCGCGGACGATGTTTTACTGATCCGGAACCGCGGCGCGGCCTTCGCGAGCAAGCCCGCTCCCACAGGGGATTTGTGTACGGCGTGGATTCCCTGTGGGAGCGGGCTTGCTCGCGAAGAGGCCCGCACCAAAACCACATTTATCCGGCAATAAAACTCACCCGGACCTTCAAACCGGCCTGCTCTCCATCGTGCAAGGTGATCTGCGCCAGATGCGCCCGGCAGATCTCTCCGACAATCGCCAGCCCCAACCCTGAACCCGCGACCTGCTGATTGCGCCGATAGAAGCGTTCAAACACCCGATCCCGCTCTTCCAGCGGAATCCCCGGCCCGTCATCTTCAACTTCAAGCACCGCCGGCGCCGCGACCCGCAGAATCACGTTGCCGCCCGGTGGCGTATGCGCCAGTGCGTTGTCCACCAGATTGCTCAGCAGCTCATTGAGCAACGTCGGCTCACCGCGCAGCCACACCGGCTCATCCGCCTCCAGAGCCAGCGCGACTCCGCGCGCATGAGCCAACGGCGCCATGGCCATGCCCAGCTCGCGGGCCAACTGACTCAGATCGAGCAGTTGCGCGCCGCCCTCGGCAATCGCCCGGGCACCGTTTTCCACCCGCGCCAGCGACAGCAGTTGATTGGCCAGATGGGTCAGGCGATCAGTGCTTTGCGCAGAGGATTCCAGGGTTGTGCGCCAGGTTTCCGCTTCAGTCGAACGCAGCCCAAGTTCCAGCCGCGCCTTCAACGCCGCCAGTGGCGTGCGCAGTTCGTGGGCGGCATCGGCGATGAACTGCGCCTGCCGCTCGAACTGCCCGCGCAAGCGTTCGGTGAAGTGATTGAGCGCGCGCACCAGCGGCCACAATTCATGTTGCACTTCCACCAGCGGCAGCGGCCGCAAATCATCGGGCTGACGCTCCTCCACCGCCGTGCGCAAACGCTCCAGCGGGCGCAGCGCGGCACTCACCGCAAACCACACCAGCAACAAGGCGCCGATAGCGAGCATGCCCAGACGCAGCAGCGTATCGGCCGCCAGACTGCGGGCCATGCTGACCCGCGCCTCATCGGTTTCCGCGACACGGATTTCCGCCATGCCATTCATGTTCGGCTCGGTGACCGCTTTGAGCAGGCTGACCACTCGCACGTTCTGCCCGCGATAGGTCGCGTTATAGAAGCGGGCGAGCGCTGGATAATCGTCAGTTCTTGGCGTACCGGCTGGTGGTCCGGGCAGGTTTTCGTAGCCGGAAATCAGCTTCTGGTGGATGTCGTTGACCTGGTAGTAAATCCGCCCGGCGCTGTCGTAAGCGAAGGTGTCCAGCGCCACGTAGGGCACGTCGGCGCTGAGCGTGCCGTCGCGCTGCGACAGGCCGGCGGCAATGGTTCGCGCCGAGGCCAACAGGGTTCGGTCATAAGCCGTGTCGGCAGCTTCGCGCCCGTTCCAGTACGCGCTCAGACCACTGGCGAGCATCAACACCACCAGCAACAACGCGAGGTTCCACAGCAACCGCCAGCGCAGGCTGCTGGGCTTATGCATCGCGACTTTCCAGCAGGTAACCGAGGCCACGGAAGGTCACGATCGCCACCGGTTGGCCGTCGAGTTTCTTGCGCAGGCGATGCACGTAGATTTCGATGGCATCGGGGCTGGCTTCTTCGTCGAGACCGAACACCTGTGCGGCGAGTTGCTCCTTGCTCATCACCCGGCCCGGGCGGGCGATCAACGCTTCGAGCACGGCTTGTTCGCGGGAGGTCAGAGTCAGCAGTTCTTCGCCGAGACTGAAGCGCCGGGTGTCGAGATCGTAGGCCAGCACGCCGCAGCGCTGCTGACGTTCGCCACCGAGCACACTGCGCCGCAGCAGGGCTTTGACCCGGGCTTCGAGCTCGGTCAGTTCGAACGGTTTGGCCAGGTAATCGTCAGCACCCAGATTCAAGCCGTGTACGCGATCCTTCACATCGCTGCGCGCTGTCAGCATCAACACCGGCAGGTTCTTGCCGCGTGCGCGCAGGCGTGCCAGCACCTCGAAACCGTCCATGCGCGGCAGGCCGACATCGAGGATCGCCATCGCGTATTCCTCGCTGCCCAGCGCCAGGTCGGCGGCCACGCCATCGTGCAACACGTCCACGGTCAGACCGGTGCTCTTGAGCGCCTGGGCGACGCTTTCGGCCAGTTGCAAATGGTCTTCGACGAGCAGAACACGCATGGATCTCTACCTCATTCAGGGATGGCCGACGCCACTCTTTGCCGCGGAGTTTACAGCCGCAACCGCCGCTGTGAAGCCCGAAACCCGCGAAATCCAGCTGAAAGGTTAGTGAAAGGTTAGCCCGTTAGAGTCCGGTCACGGACAGTTTCGACTGCCGTCGCTGCTGCCACACAGCGCTAAGAAAAACGCCTCGAAGCGTTTTCGACCAATAAGAACAATAAACGGAGTACACCCGCATGCCGTCCTTGCAGACCAAGGCTTCTACGCCTGTTCGTCCTTCTCGTTTGCGCCACGCCACCCTAGCCAGCACCGCTGCCCTCGCCGGTTTCTCACCGTTGAGCTACGCCGACTTCATCAAAGACAGTTCCGCCACCTTCGAAACCCGCAACATGTACTTCAACCGCGACTTTCGCGACGGCACCAGTGCCCAGCAAAGCAAGCGTGATGAATGGGCGCAGGGTTTCATGCTCAACCTTCAATCGGGTTACACCGACGGCACCGTGGGCTTCGGTGTCGATGCGCTGGGCATGCTCGGGGTCAAGCTTGATTCGAGCCCGGATCGTACCGGCACCGGCCTGTTGCCGACCCACGATGACGGGCGCGCGGCGAACGAATACTCGAAAGTCGGCCTGACCGGCAAAGTGAAAATCTCCGCCACCGAACTGAAAATCGGCAGCCTGATTCCCGAACTGCCGATCCTCAAACCGAATGACGGGCGCATCCTGCCGCAGACCTTTGAAGGCGGCTTGCTGACCTCCAAAGAGCTCAAGAACCTGACCTTCACCGGTGGGCGTCTGGAGAAAGCCAAGGATCGCGACAGCACCGATTTCGAGGACATCGCCCTCAACAACAAGAACAGCCGCTTCGCTGGCACCGTGGCCGGCAAGCATTTCGATTTTGCCGGCGTGGACTACAAGTTCACCGACAAGATCACCGGCAGTTACCACTTCGCCCAACTCGACGAAGTCTATAACCAGCACTTCTTCGGTCTGGTCGCCTCGCGGCCGATGGGCCCGGGCACCTTCGCCACCGACCTGCGCTTTGCGGTCAGTGACGATCAGGGCGCGGCCCGTGGTGGCGAGATCGACAACCGCTCGCTCAACGGTCTGGTCAGCTACGCCCTGAGCGGCCACAAGTTCAGCGCCGGTTATCAGCACATGTCCGGCGACAGCGCGTTCCCCTATGTCGATGGCAGCGACCCGTACCTGGTCAACTTCGTGCAGATCAACGACTTCGCCGGCGCCGAAGAACGCTCCTGGCAGGCGCGTTACGACTTCGACTTTGCCCGCCTCGGCATCCCCGGCCTGTCGTTCATGAGCCGTTACCTGAGCGGTGACAACATCAAGCTCAAGAATGGCGAAGAAGGCAAAGAGTGGGAGCGCAACACCGAGATCAAATATGTAGTACAAAGCGGCGCCCTGAAGGACGTTGCCGTACGCCTGCGTAATGCCACCTACCGTTCCAACTACTCCGCTCGCGATGCCGATGAAGTGCGTCTGCTGGTGAGCTATAGCGTTGCCCTTTGGTAATTCAGTACGTCCATAACAACAACTCCCAAGGAGACATAGATGAACTTATCACTGCGTAAAGTTGCTCTGGCCGCTGGCGTCATGTTGTTCGCCGGCCAACTGATGGCCGAACCGAAACGTCCGGAATGCATCGCCCCGGCCTCCCCCGGCGGTGGTTTCGACCTGACTTGCAAACTGGCGCAGAGTGCGCTGGTCAACGAAAAACTGCTGACCAAACCGATGCGCGTGACCTACATGCCCGGCGGTGTCGGCGCGGTGGCGTACAACGCGGTCGTCGCCCAGCGCCCGGCCGATGCCGGCACGCTGGTGGCGTGGTCCAGCGGTTCGTTGCTGAACCTGGCGCAAGGCAAGTTCGGCCGTTTCGACGAGACCAACGTGCGCTGGCTGGCCGCCGTCGGCACCAGCTATGGCGCCATCGCGGTGAAGAGCGATTCGCCCTACAAGACCCTCGACGATCTGGTCAAAGCCCTGAAGAAAGATCCGAGCTCCGTGGTGATCGGTTCCGGCGGCACCGTCGGCAGCCAGGACTGGATGCAGACCGCACTGATCGCCAAGGCTGCCGGGATCAACCCGCGTGACCTGCGTTACGTCGCCCTCGAAGGCGGCGGCGAAATCGCTACTGCACTGCTCGGCGGTCACATCCAGGTGGGTAGTACCGACATCTCCGACTCCATGCCGCACATCCAGAGCGGTGACATGCGTCTGCTCGCAGTGTTCGCCGACAAACGCATCGACGAGCCGGAAATGAAAGACATCCCGACCGCGCGAGAGCAGGGCTACGACATCGTCTGGCCGGTGGTGCGTGGTTTCTACCTTGGGCCAAAAGTCAGCGACGAAGACTACGCCTGGTGGAAGGACGCCTTCGACAAACTGCTGGCCTCGGAAGAGTTCGCCAAGCTGCGCGATCAGCGTGAACTGTTCCCGTTCGCCATGACCGGCCCGGAGCTGGACACCTACGTGAAGAAGCAGGTCGCGGACTACAAAGTGCTGGCCAAAGAGTTCGGCCTGATTCAGTGATCGTCTCTGTCTAGCGGCTGCGGCCTCGCGCATCGAGGCCTCGGCACAGGAGTTTCCCATGCTCTTACAACGCATTTTCGCCTCGGTGCTGTTGCTGGCCTGCGTCGGCCTGGCGCTGATGGCGTGGCCGTATCAAGCGGCTTTTTCTTATGAACCGGTCGGCCCGCGCGCCTTTCCTCTGCTGATGCTCGGCCTGATGGGCGTGGCGCTGCTGTACATGGTGTTCCGCCCGGCACCGATCAAACACAGCGAAGACGAGCCGCCGCTGGATCGCGAAACCCTGACCAAGATCGGCATCTGCGTGCTGTTGCTGCTGGTCTTCGCCGGCCTGTTCGAACCGCTGGGCTTCATCCTCAGCAGCATCCTGATCGGCATCCCGATGGCGCGCCTGTATGGCGGTCGCTGGCTGCCGAGCATCGTGGTGACAACGTTGATGGCCATCGGTCTGTACCTGCTGTTCGACCGTCTGATGGACGTTCCACTGCCTCTGGGCCTGCTCGACGTTCTGGAGAACTGATATGGATACTCTCGGTTATTTGGGTCAGGGCTTCGGCGTCGCGCTGAGTCCGTACAACCTGGTCACGGCCCTGACCGGCACGCTGATCGGCACCGTGGTCGGGCTGTTGCCGGGCCTGGGTCCGATCAATGGCGTGGCCCTGCTGATCCCGATCGCCTTCGCCCTCGGCCTGCCACCGGAGTCGGCGCTGATTCTGCTGGCGGCGGTGTATCTGGGCTGCGAATACGGCGGGCGGATCAGCTCGATCCTGCTGAACATTCCGGGCGAAGCCTCCACCGTGATGACCACCCTCGACGGCTATCCGATGGCGCGTCAGGGTCTGGCCGGTGTCGCCCTGTCGCTGTCGGCATGGAGTTCGTTCATCGGTGCGTTCATCGCCACCTGCGGCATGGTGCTGTTCGCCCCGCTGCTGGCGAAATGGGCGATTGCCTTCGGTCCGGCGGAATACTTCGTGTTGATGGTGTTCGCGATTGTCTGCCTCGGCGGCATGGCCGGCGATCGACCACTGAAGACCTTTATTGCGGCGCTGATCGGGCTGTTTCTGTCGACCGTCGGCATCGACGCCAACAGCGGCGTATACCGCTTCACCGGCGACAACATTCACCTGACCGACGGCATCCAGTTCGTGGTGCTGGTACTGGGTCTGTTCTCGGTCAGTGAAATTCTCCTGCTGCTGGAAAAAACCCATCGTGGCCAGGAAGCGGTGAAAGCCACCGGACGCATGATGTTCAACTTCAAGGAAGCGGCGTCGGTGTTCGTGGTGAACATCCGTTGCGGCCTGCTGGGTTTCATCATGGGCGTGTTGCCGGGTGCCGGCGCGACGCTGGCCAGTGCCGTGGCCTACATGACCGAAAAACGCATCGCCGGTACTGGCGGCAAATTCGGTCAGGGTGACGCCCGTGGCCTTGCCGCTCCTGAGACTGCAATCGGCGCTTCGGCCTGTGGCGCGCTGGTGCCGATGCTGACCCTCGGCGTACCCGGTTCGGGCACTACCGCGGTAATGATCGGCGCGCTGTCGCTGTACAACATCACCCCGGGGCCGCTGCTGTTCCAACAGCAACCGGACATCGTCTGGGGCCTGATCGCGTCGTTGTTCATCGCCAACATCATGCTGGTGATCCTGAATATCCCGATGATCCGCATCTTCACCCGCATCCTCGCCGTGCCGAACTGGGCACTGGTGCCGGTGATCGCGATCATCACCGGGATCGGCGTCTACGCCGTGCATGCGACCACTTTCGACCTGTTCCTGATGGTCGGCATCGGCATCTTCGGTTACATCCTGCGCAAACTGGATTTCCCGTTGTCGCCGGTGCTTCTGGGGTTCATTCTCGGCGGGCTGATGGAGCAGAACCTGCGTCGTGCGCTGTCGATTTCCAACGGTGCGCTGGAAATCCTCTGGTCGAGCCCGATCACTTTCGGCGTGTGGATCCTGACCGCGATCATGTTGCTGATGCCGCTGCTGCGCATCTGGCGCAAACGTTCGGCGGCGCAACGCGCCATCGCCGATGTCTGATCGCTCCTCCCTCAGAAGCTGGTGGGCGACCCCGCTGGTCGGTCTGCTTGGCGGTTTTATCGCCAGCCAGATCGGCTGGCCACTGCCGTGGATGGTCGGCTCGCTGCTGGCGATCATCCTCGTGCGCTGCCTGACCCCGTGGCAACTCACGGAAATCCCCGGCGGGCGTAAATGCGGCCAATGGATCGTCGGCATCGGCATCGGCCTGCACTTCACCCCGTTGGTGATGGAGCAGGTGCTGAGTCATTTCGGATTGATCTTCTTCGGTGCCCTGGTCACCAGCCTGTCGGCGGTGGTCGGGGTGTGGTTGATGCGCCGTACCGGCGAGGATCGTGCCACGGCATTTTTCTCGAGCATGCCCGGTGGCTCAGGCGAGATGGTTAACCTCGGCGCACGCAATGGCGCGCTGCTCAGTCATGTCGCGGCGGGGCAGAGTCTGCGGGTGCTGGTGGTGGTGCTGTGCGTGCCGGCCGCGTTCAAGTATCTGCTGGGCGACGGCACACCGATTTCCCACGCCGGCAACGTCGATTGGCGCTGGCTGGCGATTCTGTTTCCCACGGGCGCCCTGCTCGCCTGGCTCTGGCAGCGTTTGCGTCAACCCAATCCGTGGCTGTTCGGGCCGTTGCTGGTCAGTGCCACGGTGAGCATTGCCTGGGATTTGCACATCGGCCTGCCGGACGGCGGCAGCCAGATCGGTCAGTGGCTGATCGGCAGCGGGCTGGGCTGTCACTTCAATCGACAGTTCTTCCGCCGCGCGCCGTCATTCATGGGGCGTACGCTGATCGGCACGGCGCTGACCATGTTGATCGCCACATTGGCCGCGCTGGGCTTGAGTGCGCTGACCCATCTGGATCTGCGTTCGCTGACGTTGGGCATGATGCCCGGTGGGATTGCCGAGATGAGTCTGACGGCGGAGACCCTGCAACTGTCGGTGCCGCTGGTGACGGCGATGCAGGTGATGCGGCTGCTGTTTGTACTGTTTCTGGCGGAGCCGTTGTTCAAATACTGGAACCGTAATCCCGAGTAATACCGCGCCGCCCTTTTCGCGAGCAGGCTCGCTCCCACAGGGTTTTGAGGTGTTCACACAATCTGTGGCAACCACAGGAACCTGTGGGAGCGAGCCTGCTCGCGAAGGGGCCCGCCCATTCAACCCATCAAATCGGCGGCAGACGCCACTCAATTGGCGCTTCGCCATTCTGCTCGAGAAACTTGTTGGTCCGACTGAAATGCCCGCAGCCGAGGAAGCCACGATAAGCCGACAACGGCGATGGATGCACCGACGTCAGCACCAAATGCTTGGTCGCATCGATCAGCTTCTGCTTACTCTGCGCGTGCGCACCCCACAGCATGAACACCAGATGCGGCTGGCGTTCGCTGACCACCTCAATGATCCGGTCGGTGAAGAACTGCCAGCCCTTGTCCTTGTGCGCGTTGGCATTGGCGCGCTCGACAGTCATGGTGGTGTTGAGCATCAACACGCCCTGATCGGCCCAGCTCTGCAGGTAGCCGTGGTTGGGAATGTCGATGTTCAAGTCGCGCTTCAACTCTTTGTAGATATTGACCAGCGACGGCGGCGCCGGCACCCCCGGTTGCACCGAAAAGCACAGGCCATGGGCCTGGCCCGGGCCGTGGTACGGGTCCTGGCCGAGGATCACCACTTTGACTTTATCCAGCGGTGTCGAATTCAGCGCATTGAAAATCAGCGGTCCCGGTGGATAGATTTCCTTGCCGGCCGCCCGCTCCTGCTGCAGAAAAGTGCGCAACTCTGCCATGTATGGCTGGTCGAACTCAGCACGAAGTGCTTCCTTCCAGCTCGGTTCGAGTTTGATACGGTCGTCAGCAGTCATGGTCATACCCGGCAAAAACAATGGGGCGAACCCTAGGAAAGCCGACCACGCTTGTCAATTGATCTGACACAGATCCGGCACTTTCCCACACAGCGATCATACTGAACGCTCAATTTCCCGATCGAGGTCACGATGAATCTGCACTTCGAAGAACTCACCGGCACCGACGGCGCCCGCCTCGGGATCGCCAGCCTGGATGCTGAAAAGTCGCTCAACGCGCTGTCCTTGCCGATGATCAATGCGCTGAGCGACAAACTGAACGCCTGGGCCAAGGATCCACAAATCGTCTGCGTGCTGCTGCGCGGCAACGGCGCCAAGGCGTTCTGCGCCGGCGGCGAAGTGCGCAGCCTGGTGGAGGCCTGTCGCGCCCATCCCGGCGAAGTCCCGCCACTGGCGGCGCAGTTTTTCGCCGCGGAATATCGCCTGGACTACAGCCTGCACACCTACCCCAAACCGCTGATCTGCTGGGGCCACGGTTACGTGCTCGGCGGCGGCATGGGCCTGTTGCAAGGCGCGAGCACGCGGATCGTCACGCCGAGCAGTCGCCTGGCGATGCCGGAGATCACCATCGGTCTGTACCCGGACGTCGGTGCCAGTTGGTTTCTCTCACGGTTGCCGGGCAAGCTCGGCTTGTTCCTCGGTCTGACGGGTGCACACATGAACGGCCGCGATGCGATCGATCTGGATCTGGCCGACCGTTTCCTGCTTGAAGAGCAGCAACCGCAGCTGATCGAAGGCCTGCTGCAACTCAACTGGCAGGAACAGACCGACATGCAGCTCAACAGTCTGTTCAAGGCCCTGCAACAGGAAGCCGTCGGGCAGATGCCCGAGGCGCAGTGGTTACCCCGCCGTCAGCGGATCGACGAACTGCTCGACGTCAGCGACGTCACCTGTGCCTGGAAAGCCATCAGCCTGCAACGCGACAGCAGCGACCCGCTGATCGCCCGCGCCGCGAAAACCCTGAGCGAAGGCTCGCCGCTGACCGCGCATCTGGTCTGGGAACAGATCCTCCGCGCCCGCTACCTGTCGCTGGCCGAAGTGTTCCAGATGGAATACACCCTGAGCCTCAATTGCTGTCGGCACCCGGAATTCAGCGAAGGGGTGCGGGCGCGGCTGATCGACAAGGATCAGAAACCGCACTGGCATTGGCCGGACATCAATAACGTCCCGGACGCGGTGGTCGAGGCGCATTTTCACAAGGTCTGGGAAGGTCGGCATCCGTTGGCGGATCTGACGCAATACTGAACGCTTGGTAAATCGCAGGCACAAAAAAAGCGGCGCTCAATGCGCCGCTTTTTTGTTTGCGGATGATTACCAGCGACCGCCTCGCCCGCCGTGGTCACCGCGGTTACCGTGATGATCACGCCCACCCCGGTCACGATCCCAACCCCCACCGCGGTGGCCGTCCCAACGGCCACGATCATTGTCGTGCCAGCGGCGGCTCTCGTAGTAGCGCGGCGCTGGTTGGTAGTAGCGTGGCGCCGAGTAGTAACGCGGAGCCGGTTGGTAGTAACGCGGGGCCGCCTGATAGTAGCGCGGGGCCGAGTAATAGGTGCTGCCACCGCTGTAATAGGTGCCGCCAGTGTTGTAGTAAGCCGGAGCGGGTGAGGTGTAGACCTCCGAGCTGTAATAACTGTCTGCGTAGGAGTAAGGAGCGCAACCGGCAACGGAAAACATCATCGCAGCAAGTAGAAGAATTCGTCGATACATGGCGGCCTCCTGGACCGCGGGTAGCCGCACCAGCGACGCTGGCAGGCATCAGTCGTTTATTCGGTGACTGACGGAACATCTGACAGCGTTTTCCGAATCTGGTGCGCTTCCGTAACAAGTTGAAACATGTGATTGATGAAATCCTGTTCATTTGGAAAACACTGTCATTCAGCCGCCGATCAGTGGTGCCCACCGTGATAGCCGCGTCCGTAACCGCCGCGATAGCCGTGACCGCCGTAGTAATAGTGCCCGCCACCGTAATAGCGCGGGCCGTAATAACCGCCGTAGTAATACGGTGAGTAATAGCCTGGATAGTAGTAAGTGGCAGGGTAAGCATCGTAAGGACCGGCGTAGTAATAACACCCGGACAGACCCAAGCCGAGCACCGCTCCCAGCAGCACCCGGCGCAACAGTTTGGAAGTAACCATGACGGCCTCCTGAAAGACCTGCGGCCGCAGCAGGACAGCGCAGCCGACACAGTTTTGACTGTCAGGTCCGGGGCAAGTGCCGGGCGCGCAAAGGCTTCAGATCAGCGGTGTCAGTCACACTGAAAATCCTCTGTGGAAGCAGGCTTGCTCGCGAAAGCGGTGGGTCAGTGACGAATCACTGACTGACAGGACGCCTTCGCGAGCAAGCCCGCTCCCACTGTTGGCCTGCGTAATGTCCAGGCATACATCGGTGCCACCACCGTACATGCTGATGACACCTTGCATACCCTGCTGTCTCGGGCCGATCATGCGATGTAGCAGGCCAGACAAACTGGCCGTAACCGCAATTGCGTGGAAATGCCTTACTCGTCCTATGCCTGATTCCGACATCAAACCCGACCTCTGCCCGGCATGCGGCGCGCGCAACGACTGCACCCTGGCTGACCCGCGCACCGCCGACCAGGCCTGCTGGTGCTATGCCGTGAGCATCGATCCGGCAGTGCTTGAAGCCTTGCCCGCAGCGCTGCGCAATCAATCCTGTCTGTGCCCGCGCTGCGCGCAGGTCGAGGCGCAACTGCAAGCAGCGGCGCGGCCGATCCCGTAAGATACGCGCCCCTTTATCCGCCGATTCCTGACCATGCGCGTCGACCGTTTCCTCAGCAACCTGCCCCGCTATAACCGTCAGCAGGTTCGCCTGTTGCTGGTGGAAAAGCGCGTGCGGATCGACGGAAAAGTCGTCAGCGACCCGCACAGCGAAGTGCTGGAGTTCAGCCGCGTCGAAGTCGACGAAGAAGTCCTGCAACTCGGCAAACCGGCACGCTACTTCATGCTGCACAAGCCGCCGGGGTGCGTCAGCGCCACTCGCGATCCGCAGCACCCGACGGTGCTTGACCTGATCGATGAACCGGACAAGGACGACCTGCACATCGCCGGTCGCCTCGACTTCAACACCACCGGACTGATGTTGATCACCAACGATGGCAGCTGGTCGCGACGCCTGACCCAACCGCAGACCAAACTGCCGAAGGTCTATTACGTCGAGACCGAACAGGAGATCGGGCCGCAATACGCGCTGACGTTTGCCGATGGCATCTACTTCGCCTTCGAAAACCTGACCACGCAACCGGCGCAACTCGAAGTGCTCGGCCCAAGAGCGGCGCGTCTGAGCATCGTCGAGGGTCGCTACCATCAGGTGAAGCGCATGTTTGGTCACTTCAACAACAAAGTCTTGCGCCTGCACCGCGAATCCATGGGCCCGCTGTCGCTGGATAACGCGCTAAAACCGGGCGAGTACCGCGCTTTGCGCACCGAAGAGATCCATTTGTTCTAAGCCGGCGACCGCTCAGCAGAAGTTGTCGAACAATTTACCAACGGCACTTGCGCGATCCCCATCCCACTGCTTGAATCAGGACGTCGGCCAAATTGTGACCGATGAGTCACCACATACTTCCAAGAAACTTTTTGCCGGTCGTCAGCCCCTTGGGTTGCGCCTCAGCCGGCAGACTGCCCGCCAATAACAACACCCGTCGACCGCAGTCATGGATCGACATGGGCCAAGCAAATTCCAGGCGTATGCCTACCTGTCACAAAGCTCGTGCAATCTCTATTTGCGCGCATACCCGCTTGCTTGCCAGGAGTCTTATGACATGAGGCCAGAAATCGCTGTGCTGGATATACAGGGTCAGTATCGGGTTTACACGGAGTTCTATCGCGCAGACGCCGCAGAAAAGACCATCATCCTGGTCAACGGCTCGATGGCCACGACTGCGTCGTTTGCACAGACTGTGAAAAACCTGCACCCGCAATTCAACGTGGTTTGCTACGACCAGCCCTACGCGGGCCGGTCGAAAATCCACAACCGTCACGAGAAACATCTGACCAAGGAAGTCGAAGGGCAGATCCTGCTGGAGCTGATCGACCACTTCGGCGCCGAACACGTGCTGTCGTTTTCCTGGGGCGGCGCAGCCACCCTGGTTGCCCTGGCCAATCAGCCGCGGCGTATCGAGAAAGCCGTGATCAGCTCGTTCTCGCCGGTGATCAACGCACACATGCTTGATTACTTGGAGCGCGGTGTCGATTACCTCGGCCAGCGCGATGGCGACCGCGTCGGGCACCTGGTCAACAGCACTATCGGCAAACACCTGCCGTCACTGTTCAAGCGCTTCAACTATCGCCACGTCAGCAGCCTGGCCGAACACGAATACGGGCAGATGCACTTCCACATCAATGACGTGCTGCACAGCGATCGCCAGTGCTATTTGAATGCGGCGAAAAAGATCAACGTGCCGGTGCTGTTTCTCAACGGCGAATGGGATGAATACACCGCCGCCGAAGACGCCCGGATATTCGGCAACCACGTGGCGCACAGCACCTTCACCACGCTGCAGGCCACCGGCCACTTCCTCGACATGGAACACAAGGCTGCGTGCCGCGATAGCCAGAACGCCTTGCTCGGTTTCCTGAAACCCTCAACGCAGTCGAGCCGAACGCGTTACGCGTTCGTCCAGGATCACCATGCATTGGCCATTTGAAAAAGCGTCGTCGCGAGCGAGTCTGTGGGGTTGAAAAACCAGCATTCATTGCCCTGCAGATTTGCCCGCGAATGACCGTTTTCAATGCTGTAACGCGCTGCGAGCAAAAGAAAAACTTCAAATCTGCGCCCGACTCTGGTACAAAGTCAGCCGCTCTGAGCGGGTATAGTTTAGTGGCAAAACGAAAGCTTCCCAAGCTTTAGTTGAGGGTTCGATTCCCTCTACCCGCTCCACTCATTCAGGTCTCACGTCGTGTTATGACGGGGGATGCAGGAACAGAAAAACCGGCCTACAGGGCCGGTTTTTTTGTGTCCGGGATTTTGTGGGAAGGCACCATGAATGATGATTCTCCTGATTCGGACCTCTCCTCAACCAAATTTGAATAATTCCATTTTTCTGTGGGTTATTGCGATTTTTAAAAGATAAGCCACAATAAACAGGAATAACGCATGGATGACAATTTCCTGGATAAATCCAGAATTACCGGGTTTAAAGTAGCTTTTGAGGTGTAAGACCCATTATGTTGGATTTGAGCCTTAGCAAGCCAAGTGAGATCGTCAAGCGGATCTGTGAACGCCTGCGCACTGATCGACTCGCTCTGGAGATGACACAAGCAGATGTGGCCGCACGTGCCGGCATCGGAACCAACACGGTATCCAATCTTGAGGCCGGGCGTAATGTGGGCTTCGAAAATCTGGTGCGCGTCGCCATGGTACTTGGACGCAGCAAGGAACTCGAAAATCTGTTCCTGCCAAAGCTTGAAACTCTGGACGACATCCTGCGCTACGAAAACAGCGCCAAGCGTCAACGCATCAAAAGGAAATCCGAAAATGCTTGAGCGAGTGGACGTCTACTACGAAGGCTGGGGTGAACATTGGCAGTGGGGCACGCTGGCTTCCACCACAGTTCTGACCGGTCGGCCGCTGGTCGTGTTTGAGTACAGCGACGAAGCGAAAAAAAGAGGACTCGAACTTTCGTCCCTGAAACTTCCTTTACAAGGCGCAAAATTAAGCCGGGATTTCCCGCAACATCAGTTGGGATTGCCAGGCCCCGTCTATGACTCGCTGCCCGACGGTTGGGGCATGCTGCTGATGGATCGTCTATTCAAACGTCGCGGCCTGAATCCCGCACGCATCGGCCCCTTGGAGCGACTGGCCTACATTGGCAACAATGCCATGGGCGCCATGTCGTTCAAGCCTGTGGCGCCTGACGTACTAGAACCGCAGATGCATGTTCCCATTGAATTGCTTGCAGCCGAAGTGCAGCAAGTGCTCAAAGGTGAAGGGGGTGAGCTTCTTCAGAAGTTGTTGCTGGTGGGAGGATCTCCGCAAGGTGCCAGACCAAAAGCTCTGGTCTATCGCGATCCTGATACCGGGACGTTCACCACTGCCGCCACTCCGGATTTTGAAGCATGGCTGGTGAAGTTCCCGGCCCAGCACGAACACCCCGAAGTGTGCGCTATCGAAATGATCTATGCCGAGTGCTTGCGCCTCTGCGGCATTCAAACACCAGACACGCAATACTTCAGTCTGTCAGACGGAATGACTGCCTTCGCCAGCAAACGCTTTGATCGACAGGACGGGCTGCGCGTCCCCATGCAAAGTCTCGCAGCTTTCACCGGAGCAGATTTTCGATCCCCTGGAGCATTGGACTACGTCAACTTCCTGCGCGCGACGCAGAGATGCACCAATGATGTACGAGAAAAAGCTCGAGCGTTCGAGCGAGCTGTATTCAACGTTGCGTTCCACAATCGAGACGATCACCCCAAAAACTTTGCCTACACCATGTCACGAACTGGCGACTGGAAATTAGCCCCGGCCTACGATGTGACCTTTTGTGAGGGGCCGGGTGGGTATCACCAGATGGATGTGATGGGCGAAGCGTTGGAAATCGACCGAAAGGCCATGCTTGGACTGGCAGCAGAAGCGGAGGTTAGTGCCTATGAGGCAGGAGTTATCATTGAGCGCTTTTGCGACGTATCCAGCCAATTCTCAACTGTGGCAAATGATCGTTATCCTGGCGCGATCACTCAGGAAACCCTGCGTACCATTCAAAGCCGAATTGATCACAACATCAAGTTGTTGCGATGACTGCATATCCTTGCAAATCACACTTTTTGAAACCCTGAAGATTTTTCCGACATTACAGATCCACAACAAACCACGGTTCTCACCATCCCCACGACCCGCTAGCATTTCCACTTCACCCACCAACCCTCCCCCCTGCGCGGCCATCGACGAATACGCGTTTTGACTTTCGAGGGACTCCATGGCGCGGCCCCTGTGCCGCTGATGACCGAACTCAAAAGAGCACTTTCCCATGACGCAAAACATTTACGACGACCCCGAATTTTTTCACGGTTACAGCCAAATGAACCGTTCAATCGGCGGCCTCGATGCCGCACCGGAGTGGCCGGCGCTCAAGGCGTTGCTGCCATCGATGCACGACTTGAATGTGGTCGACCTCGGCTGCGGCTATGGCTGGTTCAGCCGTTGGGCCAGTGAACATGGCGCCGCCCATGTGCTGGGGCTGGATGTCTCGGAAAAGATGCTGGAGCGCGCGCGCGAAACCACAGCGGCGGCGAACATCCGCTATGAACGCGCCGACCTCGAACATCTCGACTTGCCGGCCTGCAGTTTCGATCTGGCCTACAGTTCGCTGGCGCTGCACTACATCAAGGATCTGGCCGGACTGTTCGCCCATCTGTACGCGGCGCTGAAACCGGGTTCGCATTTTGTGTTCTCCATCGAGCACCCGATCTTCATGGCCCCGCGCAATCCAGGCTGGCTGGTCGACAGCGATGGCCACAAGCGCTGGCCGCTGGACAGTTATCAGATGGAAGGCGAACGGGTGACCCACTGGCTGGCCGACGGGGTGATCAAGCAGCACCGCACGATGGGCACGCTGTTGAATTCGTTGATCGCGGCGGGCTTTGCCATTCGCCATGTTAACGAATGGGGGCCGAGCGATGCGGAGGTGGCCGCGCAACCAGCGCTGGCTGAAGAGCGGGAGCGGCCGATGATGTTGTTGGTGGCGGTGCAGCGCTAATCTGATCTGAGCAAACAATATGTGGTGAGGGGATTTATCCCCGATGGTTGCGTAGCAACCGCTTAAAGGGCCTGCTGCGCAGTCCATCGGGGATAAATCCCCTCACTACAGGTGGCTGAAGGCTGGCTTCAGCGAGTCGCGACGATGAACAGCCGCGGAAACGGCAACAGCACCGAACCATCCGGCAACGCCGGATAGGCCTCGGCAACTGCAGCCAGATACTGCTGCAGATATTGCGCCCGCTCCTCTTCAGTCAGCGGATTCAGGAACGGAATCAAACCACTGCCCTTGAACCACTCCACCACCCCCGCCGCCCCGTCCGGCAGTTGATGGTGATAGGTGGTACGCCACACATCGACCCGCGCACAGTGCGGACGCAACATCGAGAAGTAATCGCTGGCACTGGCCATCTCGGTGCGCTGCCCGGCGGCGTCGGCGAGTTTCGCGGCCCATGGGCCGTTGGCGGCAACTTCGCGCATCAGTCGATGGGAAGGTTCGTTGAGGTTATCCGGCATCTGGATCGCCAGACTGCCACCGTCCGAAAGTTTAGCCGCCAACGCCGGCAGCAATGTCGCGTGATCCGGCACCCATTGCAGCACGGCGTTGGCGAAGATCACATCGAACGGGCCTTGATCCGCCCAACTATCGATTTCCGCGACTTCGAACTGTAACTGCGGCAGCCGCTTGCGCGCCGCGGCGATCATGTCTGCCGAGCTGTCCAGCCCCCGGACCTGCGCCTGCTCAAAACGCTGCACCAGCAATTCGGTGGAATTACCCGGGCCACAACCGATATCGACCACCGATCGCGCCTGAACCGTGGGAATCGCCGCCAGCAGATCACGGGCCGGGCGAGTGCGTTCATCTTCGAAAGCGACGTATTGTCTGGCGGACCAACTCATTGCGTTCTCCTGTCGGGACATTCCAGCGGTTCGTCACGATACAGGTAGCGCTGCGCGCAGTTCCAGAGCGACTCATTGCAAACGGTTTCCAGACTGGCATTAGAACAAAAAAACGCTCAAAAAAACCGGCCCTCAGGACCGGTTTCTTATTCAATCGTAGTACCCGACTGTCTTTTTCAGGTGATCCGAATATTCGTAAATGTCATCGACTGAGCCAATCGGATGCCGCGTTTCATTTTTATCCTGATCGAAGATACCGATGTACTTCTGAGAACGATTGAAATGCAATCGACAGATAGGCTTGCGATTGTTGTCGTCTAACAAAATACCGAAATAGCTCTGCGTATCACGCTGAACGATGCGCTTGGCATCAACCACAGAGCGAACCAACGCACGAACGATGTGGTAACCCTCAAGCTCTTCCAGCGTTGTTAATACCTTGTCTTCTGACTCGTCGCGCGTATCTATCGGATCCGTACCAACAATTGCTGATGGTGAGGATGCCAACACTGGCTGGATTGCGCCACTCATTGCTGATTTGAGCCGATCATTAATCTGGTCGTTCAAGAACTGAGCCACTGCTTTTCTAGTTAACTCATGAAACTGGTCACGTACTTTTTGTGTAATCACCCCATCGTAGACACGTGATGCAAAGACCTTAACAAAATCATCGTCGGGCTTGCTGACCTGAGCGGCTATGACCTTCTTGATTTGACTGACGTACTTCAGCTCTCCCGCCGCGCTGATTATCGAATCAACATCAAAAGCAGATTTTGTCAGCTTGACGAGTTCGGGAACTGAATACTCATCAATATCCAGAAGGTCGAGCTCAAGAAAAGGTTTTTCATCCATTTTGTTTGGTGCATCCAGATCCGTAAAAAACTTGTAGATCTGCCCGTTGGTAAGGATTGAGATCCGGGCACTGGTGACATGAAAGTAACGAAAGAGCTGAGACGCGTGATTGATGTGCAATGGCTCGCCGATTTTCTTGCACTCGATAAGTATCTGAACTTCGCCCTCTTTCATGATGGCGTAATCAATTTTCTCGCCTTTCTTCGTACCGATGTCGCAGATGAACTCCGGTGTCACCTCTGTCGGGTCAAACACGTCGTAACCCAGAACAGTGCTGATAAAGGGCATGACAAACGCGTTTTTTGTCGCCTCTTCCGTTTGGATTGCAGCACTCTGCAAGCGAACTTTAGCGGCAAGACTGGCTAATTTCTCGAAGAATTCCATGAGTGACCTCTGACTGGTTTCTATCCGTGCATTCGCATGCTGGCGAATTGATTGCCAATTGATCCTAGACGCAAACCCGCACAAAGAAAGTTTTCTACTGCAAAGTCCTTTATCCCACGCCCAGCGAAGACAAATTCAATGGCGACAGGCTTTCTCAGTCGAATTTTCGCAACGCCGTCACTGTCTGAATTTCAAGCTCTCCCAATAAGGAACATCGCAATGAAATTCGCGAAAATCTCCCAGACCCTGGCCCTCTGGGCCGGTAGCCCGAAAACCTTCATGGGCGCGTTGATCCTGATTTTTCTGTGGGGGTTGAGTGGGCCGATTTTTGATTTCAATGACACCTGGCAACTGATCATCAACACCTCGACCACGATCATCACTTTTCTGATGGTATTCCTGATCCAGAATACGCAGAACCGTGATACCGACATCCTGCATCTGAAGCTCGATGAGTTATTGCGGGTGAACAAGGAAGCGCAGAACGCAATGCTCGGGCTGGAATCGCTGGATCTCAAACAACTCGAGGCGCTGCGCAAGCATTACCGTAGCCTGGGGGAAAGCGAGGTGTTCAATCTTGAGGGGCTGGGGGAGAAGAGCAAGCCGAAGCAGGATTTGAATGACTGCTAAGTAGAGTTAAAAAAGCAAAAGATCGCAGCCTGCGGCAGCTCCTACATTGAACGGTGTAGGAGCTGCCGCAGGCTGCGATCTTTTGCTTGGCAGTTGGTATCAGCGACTGGCTTGCAGCGCTCGGGCCATTTCCAGATGGCTTTGCAGTTTTGGCAGCGTCTCGTCGGCAAATGCCTTGATTTCCGGCACGTCGGTCGACTGCGCTTCCTGCTGGATCTGCTGGATGGCCTCTTCGGTCGCTTTCACTTGGCTCGCGGCGTAGGCCTGGTCGAAGGTTTCACCGTCCTTGACCTGAGGGATCATGGTCTTGGCCTTGTCGGCAATTTCTTCACGGGGAGCGACCGGCAGATCGAGTTTCTTCGCGATCTTCGCCAGATGCTGGTTGGCCGTGGTGCGGTCATTGATCACGACAATGGTGTAATCCTTGACCTCTTTGGATTCGGATTTCTGGTGCGCCAGCCGGCTGGCTTCAATGTCGGCCATGCCTTTGGCGGACGCATCGTTGATGAAGTCGGCAGGCGACTGGGCGAATGCTGTGCCCGCGAACAAACCCAACAGCGTGGCAAAACTGAAACGACGTATCTGGGTGGCCATCCGGCTCATGGTCGCGCCCTCCTATCTCTGCAAATTCAAGCGGGGGCTTGCGCCCCCGCCTCTCAATCAAAACTACCTCACCGACTACTTCGACTTCTGAGCTGGCTTGCGGCCCATTTCGGTTTTCGCAGGCTCTTTGTCGACTGTCGTGGTGGTGGTTTTCCCACCTTTGCGACCGGCTTCAGACGCCTTGGTTCGATCGTTGGCGAAGTTTCCCGAGTTCGAGTTTCTTGAATTAGGCATGATTCTCTTCCTCTTGGTGTTGATCGTTGGCGAGCAGATGCCCGCCTAGATTGAGAATTGCCGGACTGCCAAAGGTTTAGAAAAGTTGCCCGCGCCGCGACGAACGGCGCGCACTGTTTCAGCTATCCACCGCCCGATGATTGAGGCGTTTGGCGGCGTACATCGCTTGGTCGGCATGCCGGAACAATTGTTGCTCCTCACTGCCATGTTCGGGATAACGGGCCACGCCGATGCTCGGTTCGATGTACAGGTTGTGACCGTCCAGGCGCATCGGCTGCACCAGCACCTGGCGGATTTTTCCGGCCACGATGTCGGCGTCTTCAGCGGCGTGAACGCTGTGCAACAGCACCACGAATTCGTCGCCACCGATGCGCGCGACGGTATCGGTGTCGCGTACGCAGCCCTTGAGCCGACTCGCCACCGTTTGCAGCAGCATGTCGCCGACCGCATGGCCAAAGGTGTCGTTGACCTGTTTGAAGCGATCCAGATCGACGTACAGCAGCGCCATGTTTCCCGAGGTATCACGGGCAGCGGCCAGCGCAGCCTTGAGGCGGTCTTTGAGCAACCCGCGATTGGGCAACTGGGTCAGTTGATCGTATTGCGCCATGCGCTTGAGCCGCGCGTGCAACTGCTGGCGCTCGATGGCGGTGGCGACCTGGGCGCAGACGTATTGCAGCAGTTCCTTGTCCTGCTCGGTATAACGCTCACCGCCCGGCAGGCTTTTGACGATCAGCGCACCGATGGTGCCGTTCTTCGAATTCAGCGGCACACCGAGCCAGCACGGTGAGTCCTGCCCCGCCACCAGCGCGGCGAAGTCGGGCGAGGCGTCGGGGCTGTCCGGCGTCAGCAGAATCGGCTGACCGCTGCGGATGACCTCCGCACACAAACGCCCGGTAACGGTGCCAGGTTGCTCGGGCTGCAATTCGTGATCGTCGACGTGATAGGGAAAATTCAGCTGCGCACAGTGCTCGTCGTACAGCGCCACGGAGAAATTCAGCGCCGGCAGCCATTCGCCGATGATCAGGTGGATGCGTTTGAACAGCGCCAGCAAGTCTTCGGCGACATGCGCCGCCTCGGAAATCGCGTACAGCGCAGCCTGACGCGATTCCGCCTGCTTGCGCTCGGTGATGTCGCGGGCCACGGCGATGCGCAGTTGATCGACCTCCGACCAGCGCGCCGACCAGAGGATGTTGACGATGCGGCCATCCTTGCGCACGTAACGGTTTTCGAAATTGTGCTTGGGTTCGCCGCCCATGATGTCGTGGGCGGCGGCGAGCGTGCGCTGGCGATCTGCGGGATGCACCAGCTCGATCATCGACCGACCGATCAACTCGTCAGGCGTATAACCAAAAATACGCTCGCAGGCAGCACTGACAAAAACGAAACGGCCCTGCCTGTCCACCGCGCAGACGGCATCGAGCAACAGGTCCATATAACTCGCCAACGGCGCGGAATTTCGGCTTTCCATGGTTCAGCGTGGGTGTCCGGACAATGCAGCACTGTTCAACCATCCCTGACCCTTTGTTCACGCATCCCTGCACACAAATTCAAGCCTTGTTCGGCAGCAATCCCGGTAGTGCGTGCATCAGTGCGTTGATCGCAAAACCGATGAACATCACGCCACACAAACGCGTGATCATCAGCTCGTGGCGCTGATACAGCGTGCGCACCCGTCGGGCGCCGACAACGCCGATCAAGATAGCGTAAGCCAGCAATCCGCCGAGAAAGCTCAGGGCGATCAGCCCCGGCAGCATCGACCAGTTGAGCAGTTCGGCGCGGCTCGACAGCAGCGCCGTAAACGTCGCCACCGCCACCGGATACGCCTTGGGATTGGTCAGGCCGAACAGGATGCCGTGCCAGAACGGCTGACGCGCCGCGCCCTGTGGCTGATCAGCGCTGCGCCGCTGGGCTCGCACTGCGCGCCAGCCAAGCCAGAACAGGTACAAGCCGCTGAGCACACCCAGCACATCGAATGCGGTGCTGCCGATCTCGCGGGCACCGACGATGGCGATCAGCGCGGTGCTGCACCAGACCACATCGCCAAGCAAATGCCCACAAAGAAACCCGGCCCCGGCCCGTCGCCCATGCGCCGCACCGATGCCGAACACCGCCAGAACACCCGGCCCGGGCGTGATGCCGTATATGAAACCCGAGGCCAGAACGGCCATTAGCAGCGATGGAGTCATGGAAAACCTGCTGGCGCCAGTACAAATGATGGCCAGTCTATATCAGCCCAATGTGTCTGATCACGACGCGTCGTAAAAACGCATGCCCGTGTACGGTTTCAACCGACAGGCTGCCAGTCGCGAAGCCAGATCGCCGACGTGAACCTCAAGCTTGTGGCCATCAGGGTCAAGAAAGTAGAACGACGCACCTTCGCTGCGGTTGTCGCGCCATTCCTTCACATTCGCCGCTTTTAGCGTCTGCACAAACAACGGAAAATCTGCCTCGGCGAGGCTGAACGCGTAATGGGTGTAGTCGACGGACGGCTCGGTGGTGCGCTGCGCATCCAGCGACAGACACAACCACAGCCCCGGCAGCGACAGATAGGCACCGGCGTCCCACGAGGCTTCGACGCGCAGACCCAATACATCGCGATAGAACGCCAGGCTGCGGGGCAAATCACTGACGGCGAGGGTCAGGTGGTTGAGGCCGGTAAGCATGGGGTCAGTAACCTCTGAGGTCTTCAGGAACGTTGTACTGCTGGCCATCGTACGTCAGGGTGATCTGTTTTTTCTTCAGGTCGGTGTTTGTCGAAACGCACTGATTGCCGGACTTGGTGTTTTTCATTTTGCTGCCGGTGGTGGTGACGATCAGATCGGCGAAACCATTGTGGCTCGTTGGAGCGATCTCGAGGGTCCGGCGGATTTTTTTGCTGTAGCCCTCGCAGTCATTCACGAACTCACCGTTGTTCTTGAAGAGCACCAGCCCTTCGAGCACCGGACGCAGGCTGTCACCCTCGCGCACATACAGCGCCAGATCGGTTTTCTCGTAGGGCATGGCCTGGGAACTGTGCGCAAATTTCGCGCGCAGCCCAAAAGCGCGGATATCCGGCGTCAAACGGTAGCGCGCCGTGTCGATGCGCACATCATCCAGGCGCACGGCATCAGAGTTGTAGGCGCCCGGCTTACGGTAGGTGGCGATGGGTTTGGCGTTGCTGGCATTGAGGAGCGCCAGGTCCAGATCGAACGCCCCGGCATCGTCACCACCAGAATCGGCCAGATAGGTGGATTTGATCGAAATCGCCTGACTCGGGAACGCCGGCCAGACGTTGCAGCGTGACATGGATTTGCCGTCGAAACTCTTGGTGGTGCAGGCGGCGTGGGCTTGGGTGGTGATGGCCAGCAAAACGAAGGCGATCAGGAGTCTGGTGGGGTTAAGCATGGTTCTTCCTTGATAAGTGTCGTGTCTGGCTGGCGGGTTACAGGTCTTGGAAACCGTTTGGCAAAACGTATGATTTTCCGTCGTAGTGCAATGTTGTCAAAACGGGTTTGTTGTCAGTGGTTTTAGTTTTACATGCGTCTCCCGTCCCCACACTTGTTGTGTCTTTCTCCAAGGTTTTGACAATCAGATCTGCATAGCCGAGAGAGCTCGTTTTAGCGATTTCTACCGTTCTTGAAATCTCATATCGCTCGCCTTCGCAGTCACCATCCCACTCGCCGCCATACCGATAAACCACTAATTTATCCAATACCGGGCGCAATTTTTCGCCCTCTTTCACGTAGAGCGAAAGCAGGTTTTCTTCCATCGGATTGATCCGGGATCCATTAGTGGATAACGCACGTACGCCAAAGGCACGAAGATCGGTAGTCAGTGTGTAGCGAGCCGTATCGAGCGTTATTTCTCGCAAACTGACGCCATCCAATACAAATGCAGCCGCTTTGTAATAAGTCGCAATGGGTTTCGATTGAGCGGTGTCCAGAACGGACAAGTCGAAATCGTAGGTACTCAGCGCTTCTGGGTCATCAGATGGGGATCCGCGCTTAAACTGTGCAGTGGCGTTGATGGTTAATCCTGGATATGCAGGCCACTCCTTGCAGACAGAAAGATCCAGATCTCCTGCCATCGGTGTTGGCACGCAACCAGCCAACACCTGCCCCGCCATCAACCACCCACTCAGGGCCACCCACCCGATCCATCCAGACTTCACTGTCACATCCCACTCCTTGATAACGTTTTCAGCCGCGCACTATCCCCTCCTCAATCCGGCGATTCAACCAGTTCAACGCCTGATCCCCACCCCGGCGCTTATGCCACGCCAGCACAAACGTGAACGGCGCAATCTCGAACGGTGGCGGCAGCACAATCAATTCCTGCTGATCAATCTCGCACACGCTGCGCGACGACACCGTGAGAATCAGATCCGTACCGCTGATCAACTCGGGGGCGACGTTCCAGTGCGGCAGGCTGATGGCGACGCGGCGGCGTTCGCGCAGTGAGGTCAGCGCCCGCTCGATTTCCGGGGTGCCGCTGCCGCGCATTTCCAGCAAAACATGCGGGCGCGACAGGTAGGTCGGCAAATCCAGTACGCCGTCGGCCGGCAAGCTGCGGCGATCCAGCAGGCAGACGTAGCGCTCTTCGAACAGCACGCTGCTGCGCAACTCGTTGGGCATTTCCGGGAACACCCCGGCGGCCACGTCGATGTCGCCGTTGAGCACCCCCTCCAGCATGCCTTCGCGGCTGGCGTGGCTGATTTGCAGGTCGATGCCCGGTGCCTCGCGGCGCAAGGTGCGGATCAGTCCAGGCAGGATGATGGCCGCGCCGTAGTCGGACATTGCCACACGAAAGGTCCGCCGCGCAGTGGCCGGATCGAACGTGTTCGGCGCCAGCAGCGACTGCACCTGGGCCAACGCTTCGGCCAGTGGCGCAACCAGTTCCAGCGCCCGCGCCGTAGGCACCAGCGTCGAACCGGCGCGCACCAGCAGCGGATCGCCGAGCAAGTCGCGCAGCCGCGCCAGCGCATGGCTGACCGCCGGTTGACTCAGGTGCAGCCGCTCGGCAGCGCGGGTGACGTGTTGCTCGCTGAGCAAGGCATCGAGGACCACCAGCAGGTTCAAATCAATACGGCGTAGATCATTCATCTCGTGCATGTTCTGGATGACAAAACGGAATTTAAATCTGCTCGACGAATACTCTAGAGTCCAGAAAAACCTGTTGGAGAGTGAGCATGAGTACGTTGCAGTGGGTTGGCTTGTTGCTGCTGGCCGCGTTTGCCGGGGCGGTGGTGCCGTTTCAAAGTGCGATCAACAGCAACCTGGCGCGGGGGCTTGGCCATCCGCTATGGGCAACCTTGGCCTCGTTGCTGGTGAGTGTGTTGGTGCTGTTGCCGGTGATTCTGGCGTTGCGCCTGCCGCTGCCGTCGCTGGGTTTTATCAGCAAGGCGCCGTTGTGGATGTGGGCTGGCGGTGCGTTCGGCGTGTGCTTTGTGGCGCTGGCGGTGATGTTGCTGCCGAAGCTCGGCGCGTCGGGGTTTGTTGCGCTGGCCTTGGCCGGGCAGGTGATTGCTTCGATGCTGCTCGATCACTTCGGGTTGTTCGGGCTGGTGGAAAAACAGCTGTCGATGTCGCGGGTGTTGGGCGCGTTGTTGCTGATTGGCGGGGTGGTGTTGATTCAGTTTGGTGGGGTGTTTGAGCGGAATGTGGCGGCGGTTGGCTGATCTGAGAGCTCATGGTTTTGTGGTGTTGACGAGTCAGTCTTCGCGAGCAGGCTCGCTCCCACAGTTGATCGCATTTCAACTGTGGGAGCGGGCTTGCTCGCGAAAGGGCCGGTGAGTTCGGCTAAAAAATATCAGGACGGCGCATCTCAAAACGCATTACGGAAAATCTCCTCGATCTGCCGCTGATCCGCCGCCCGTGGGTTGGTCAGACCGCACGCGTCTTTCAATGCGTTGGTGGCGAGCACTGGAATATCGCTGAGCTTGGCGCCGAGTTCACGCAGGCCGCCGGGAATATCGACGTCCTTGGCCAGACAACGGATCGCGTTGATCGCCGCCTGAGCGCCCTCTTCCGGGCTGAAACCACGGATGTCCGCACCCATGGCGTGAGCGACGTCAGTCAGGCGTTCGGCACAGATCAACGCGTTGAAGGTCTGCACATGCGGCAGCAGCACGGCGTTGCACACGCCATGGGGCAAGTCGTAGAAACCGCCCAACTGGTGGGCCATGGCGTGCACGTAGCCAAGCGATGCGTTGTTGAACGCCATGCCGGCGAGGAACTGCGCGTAAGCCATGTTTTCCCGCGCCGCGAGGTCGCTGCCGTCCCGCACGGCAAGGCGCAGGTTGTTACTGATCAGGGTCATGGCCTTCAGTGCGCAGGCATCGGTGATCGGGTTGGCCGCAGTTGAGACGTAGGCCTCGATGGCATGGGTCAACGCATCCATGCCGGTGGCGGCGGTCAGGCTTTTCGGCATGGCGACCATCAGCGCCGGGTCGTTGACCGACAGCAGCGGTGTGACGTTACGATCAACGATGGCCATTTTCACGTGGCGCGATTCGTCGGTGATGATGCAGAAACGGGTCATCTCGCTGGCAGTGCCGGCGGTGGTGTTGATGGCGATCAGCGGCAGCTGCGGCTTGCTCGATTGATCGACGCCTTCGTAGTCGCGGATCTGCCCGCCGTTGGTCGCACACAGAGCAATGCCCTTGGCGCAGTCATGGGGCGAACCGCCGCCCAGCGACACCACGAAATCGCAGCGACTGTCCTTGAGCAGCGCCAACCCGGCCTCGACGTTGGCGATGCTCGGATTCGGTTTGGCGCCGTCGAAGATCACCGAATCGATGTCCTGCATCGCCAGTTTTTCGGCAAGCATGGTCGCCACGCCAGCCTTGGCCAGCCCCGCGTCGGTGATGATCAGCGCCTTGCGAAACCCATAGTTGCGGATCGCAACCATGGCCTCGTCGAGGCATCCATTGCCCATGATGTTTACCGCCGGAATGAAAAAGGTGCTGCTCATGCGCGTCTCCTGACTGGGGCCGAATCGACTGCTCCGATCCGGCGGATGTGCACAGGATCGACTGATCGGTCACCACCGATGTTGATCTGGCTCAATGCCCGCTCGTGATAAAGTCGCCGTCCATCCGCCCTTTGTTTTGAGACCGCCCACGCAATGACCGATTTTCTGGACGTCGATGCCACCCTCGAAGACTGGAGCGCCCTGCGCGCCACCGCCGACTTCAACGGTCTGCTGGTGGGCAATGGCGCCAGTCGCGCGGTGTGGGACGGTTTCGGCTACGACTCGCTGTTCGAAAACGCGCGCACCGTGGAGGAGAAACCGCTGAGCCCATCGGAGCTGAGCGTGTTCGACGCGATGCAGACGCGCAGCTTCGAGCAGGTGCTCGGTGCGCTGAAAACCACTAGCCGGGTCAACAAGGCCCTGGCCGTCAGTTCGGCGGCACCGCGCAATCGCTACTACGCGATCAAGGAAGCGCTGATCAACACCGTACACGCCGTGCACATTCCCTGGCGCCTGGTGCAGGCCCCGACTCTGGCCACGCTCAATGAAGAACTGGCGCGCTATCGCACGGTGTTCACCACCAATTACGACCTGCTCAGCTACTGGGCGATCCAGCACCGCAGCGAGGCGATCGACGACCTGTTCAACGGCCCCGACGCCAGTTTCGATCTGAGTGCAAGCAGCAGCGCCAAACCGCGTCTGCTGTACCTGCACGGCGGTCTGCACCTGGTGCGCAATCAGGACGGCACCGCGCGCAAACTGACCTCGACCGAGGGCACCCTGCTCGGCAGTTTCGCGATCAACAACACAATCAAGACGCTCGACGACGTGCCGCTGTTCGTCAACGAAGGGCCGAGTGCGGACAAGCTGAAGACCATTCGCAGCTCGGATTATCTGTCGTTCTGCTATGAGCAGTTATTGGGCCACGCGCAGAACCTGTGCATCTTCGGGCATGCGCTGGGCGAGCAGGATGCGCACATCGTGAGGGCACTGCGCCTGGCGAAACCGGCGAGTGTGGCGATCTCGATTTATCCGCGCAGTGCGGCGTTCATTCAGCATCAGAAACGCCATTACGCCAAGGTGTTCGAGGGCACCGGGATTGAGTTGCGGTTTTTTGATGCGAAGACGCATGCGTTGGGGAGTCCGAAGCTTTCGGTTCCCGTCGAGATTTGATGTAAGCAGTACTGACGCCTTCGCGAGCAAGCCCGCTCCCACCTTGGAATGCATTCCAAATGTGGGAGCGGGCTTGCTCGCGAAGATTTTTCTGGCGGCTCATTCTTCCGAGCTGTGCACCACCACCAGCAACTGCGCCTGCACCTCGCCCACCGACCTGATCCGGTGCGGCTTCTGCGCGTTGAAGTGCAGCGCATCGCCACGTTCGAGCAGCACCCGCTCGTTCATGAAATCCACTTCCACCTGCCCTTCGTGGACGAACAGAAACTCCTCGCCCAAATGCTCCTTGAAGGTCTTGTCGGTGAACTCGCGCGGCGGGTAGATGATGAACGGCAGCAGGTTGCGCTCGCTGACCTGATGCGCCAGCACCGCATACCCCGGGCTCTGATCGTTGGCCGCCAGTGACTGGCGTTCGTGGCTGCGCACCAGGCTGTAGCTGTCGAGGCTGACGTTGTCTTCGGAGAACAATTCCTCGACCTTCACGTTCAGTGCCTTCGCCAGTTTCAGCGCGGCCGCAATCGACGGGGTGTTCAGCCCGCGCTCGACCTTCGACAGATAACTCTTGGTCATGCCGGATTTTTCCGCCAGCGCCTCAAGTGTCACGCCAAGTTTTTTTCTCAACAATTTCAAACGGATAGACATGCGCAGCAGTTATTCCATCAAGGAAACGACGATTGATGCTTGCTTATGACACTTTGTGTCATATAGGCTCTTTAGTGTCATTTGCAATCACCCAAAGGACACAGACATGGCCAAGACATTAGCACTACCCAAAGAGCAACTGGTCAAGCAAGCGCTGACCCAGATGCAAAACACCCTGGCGGATAATACGTGGACTGACCGGCAAAAGCTGGCGCTGACCTGCCGGATCCTGTTCGAGAGCGGTCATGACTCCGGTCTGGCCGGACAGATCACCGCTCGCGGCCCACAACCGGGGACCTATTACACTCAGCAACTGGGCCTGGGTTTCGATGAAATCACCGCGAGCAATCTGCTGCTGGTCAACGAAGATCTGGAAGTGCTCGAAGGCCACGGCATGGCCAACCCGGCCAACCGTTTCCACAGCTGGGTCTACCGCGCCCGGCCGGACGTGAACTGCATCATCCACACCCACCCGACGCACATTGCCGCGCTGTCGATGCTGGAGGTGCCGCTGCAGATTTCCCACATGGATCTGTGCCCGCTGTACGACGACTGCGCATTTCTCGAAGGCTGGCCAGGCGTGCCAGTGGGCAACGAAGAAGGCGAACTGATCGCCGGAGCGCTGGGCGACAAGCGCGCGATTCTACTGTCGCACCACGGCCAACTGTCGACCGGCAGCACGATCGAAGAAGCCTGTGTCATCGCCCAACTGATCGAGCGCGCCGCCAGACTGCAGCTGCTGGCAATGGCCGCCGGTACGATCAAACCGATCATTCCGGCGCTGGGGCGCGAGGCCCATGACTGGGTGTCGAAACCCAAACGCCACGCCGCCGCCTTCAACTACTACGCCCGGCAGAACCTGCGCCAACACGCCGATTGCCTGAACTGATTTCAGCTTTTTCCGGAGACTCATCATGTCCAATATTCACGGCATCATCGGCTACACCATCACCCCGTTCGGCACCCACGGCGAAGGCCTCGATCTGCCGGCGCTCGGCCAATCGATCGATCGTCTGATCGACAGCGGCGTCCATGCCATCGCCCCGCTGGGCAGCACCGGCGAAGGCGCTTACCTCAGCGACGCCGAGTGGGATCAGGTCGCCGAGTTCAGCATCAAGCACGTGGGCAAACGGGTGCCGACCATCGTCAGCGTGTCCGACCTGACCACCGCCAAAGCCGTACGCCGCGCACGCTTCGCCGAAGCCCATGGCGCCGACGTGGTGATGGTGCTGCCAGCGTCGTACTGGAAGCTCACTGAAGCGGAAATCCTCGCGCACTACCGCGCCATCGGCGACAGCATCAGCGTGCCGATCATGCTCTACAACAACCCGGCCACCAGCGGCACTGACATGTCGGTGGAGCTGATTCTGCGCATCGTCAATGGCGTGGAAAACGTGACCATGGTCAAGGAGAGCACCGGCGACATTCAGCGCATGCACAAGCTGCAATTGCTCGGCGACGGTCAGGTGCCGTTCTACAACGGCTGCAATCCGCTGGCACTGGAGGCTTTCGCCGCCGGGGCCAAGGGTTGGTGCACCGCTGCGCCGAACCTGATCCCGCAGTTGAACCTGGATCTGTATGCGGCCGCTCTGGCCGGTGATCTGCAACGGGCGCGTGAGTTGTTCTACCGCCAGTTGCCGCTGCTGGACTTCATTCTCAAGGGCGGTTTGCCAGCGACGATCAAGGCCGGACTGCGTGAAACCGGGCTGGAAGTCGGCGCTCCACGACTACCGGTGTTCCCGCTGAGCGAAGCAGGGCAAGCTCAGCTAAAAGCGATCCTCAAGACCCTGCGCTGACACACAAACTTAATGTGGGAGCGGGCTTGCTCGCGAAAGCGGTGGATCAGTCACTGCAGATGTCGACTGACACGTCGCCTTCGCGAGCAAGCCCGCTCCCACATTTTTGCTCTTCAGTCTTCACAGCACCGGCAAGGTCTTGTCCTTGATCACTTTGCTCGGCCCATTGGCCTTGACGCTCGCGATGCCTTTGGCACACGCGGCATCGTTGGAGTACGACTCGCTGCTGCCGATGATCTGGTGGTTGGCGGCCTTGAGGTTGAAGTAAGGATGACCATCCTTGGTGGTCTTTTTCTCGTAGCGCTCATCCAGCGGGCTGTTGGTCTGCACGGAAGCAATGCCGTTGTCGGCAGCCGCGCGGGTGGTGTAGAGCTCGCTGGTGAGAATGGTTTCGGCGTTGGCGGCTTTCAGCACAAACCTGAACTGGCCGTTACTGCTTTTGCTCACTTCGTACCATCCGGACATGCGCGTTTCTCCGTGGCGGTTGAGAGGTTTCGCGCCAATGAGTAAAGACCAGCCCAAGATTTCTGTCGCCTGTAATGGCCTCTTCGCGAGCAAGCTCGCTCCCACAGTAGATCTCCAGTGATCACAAAAATAGGTGAGCACTCGGCAATCAATGTGGGAGCGAGCCTGCTCGCGAAGGCGTCACCCCGGTGTTGGCTATTTCACCACCGCCCGCACCACCGACAACTGCGGCTCCATCACCCGCCGCTGACTCAGATACCGCGTGCAACTCACCCGCAGGAACGAGGCAAAATTCACCACCTCGCCGCGATAATCCATCACCTCTTCATACAGTTTGGCGATCAGTTGATTGGTGGTCATGCCATCGACTTCGGCGATTTCGCTGAGGATGTCCCAGAACTGGTTTTCCAGGCGCAGCGTCGTCACCACGCCGCAGATGCGCAGCGAGCGCGAGCGGGATTCGTAGAGAATCGGGTCGGCCTTGACGTAGAGCTCGCACATCGGCGGATCCTCGTTACAGGGTGATCTTGGTGCCGAGCAGACCGAGGAAACCGGCCAGCCAGTTCGGATGCGCCGGCCAGGCTGGCGCAGTCGCCAGATTGCCTTGAACGTGGCCGTCGGTCACCGGGATATCGATGAACGTGCCACCGGCCAGTCGCACTTCCGGGGCGCAGGCCGGATAGGCGCTGCACTCACGACCTTCGAGAACGCCCGCTGCCGCCAACAGTTGCGCACCGTGGCAGACCGCCGCAATCGGCTTTCCAGCCTTGTCGAAGGCGCGCACCAGCTCCAGGACTTTTTCGTTCAGGCGCAGGTATTCCGGCGCTCGTCCCCCGGGGATCAGCAGCGCGTCGTAATCGGCCTCGGCGACCTTGGCGAAATCAAAGTTGAGGGCAAACAGGTGACCCGGTTTCTCGCTGTAAGTCTGGTCGCCTTCGAAGTCATGGATCGCGGTGCGCACGGTCTTGCCCGCAACCTTGTCCGGGCACACGGCGTGCACAGTGTGACCGACCATTTGCAGGGCCTGGAACGGCACCATCACTTCGTAGTCTTCGACGTAATCGCCGACCAGCATCAGGATTTTTTTCGCGGCCATGGGGAGGACTCCTCTGGGAATGGGCTTGCAGGAGTATTCAAGGTAGACCTTATCCGTTGGGGCGGGTAACAACCGGCTACTACCTCGAAGACCGCGTTATCGTTCTTCGCGAGCAGGCTCGCTCCCACACTGGAATGCCGTCCACTGTGGGAGCGAGCCTGCTCGCGAAGAGGCCCTCAAACTGTACGCCTAAGTCTGTGCCTAGCTGTAACAGCCCGACCCGCCCGGTTTATGGCTAGATGAAGCCACCTCCCTGTCACCTTCAATTCTGGTCACTCACATGTCCTCGCGCGAAAACACCGGCATGGCCCTCGGCCTGCTCGGGGTTGTGATTTTCAGCCTGACCCTGCCCTTCACCCGGATCGTGGTGCAGGAACTGCATCCGCTGCTCAACGGCCTCGGCCGCGCGCTGTTCGCGGCGATTCCCGCGGCAGCGTTGTTGTTATGGCGACGCGAGAAGTGGCCGAGCTGGCAGCAGATCAAAGGCCTGAGCCTGGTGATCGCCGGGGTGATTCTTGGCTTCCCGGTGCTGTCGGCGTGGGCCATGCAGACCTTGCCGGCGTCCCACGGCGCCCTGGTCAACGGTTTGCAGCCGCTGTGCGTGGCGCTGTATGCGGCGTGGCTGTCCCACGAGCGGCCGTCGAAAGCCTTCTGGGCCTGCGCCGCGCTGGGCAGTGCGCTGGTGCTCGGCTACGCGTTGTACACCGGCGACGGGAGCATTCAGGCCGGTGACTTGTTGATGCTCGGCGCAATTGCCGTCGGTGGTCTGGGCTATGCCGAGGGTGGCCGGTTGGCCAGGGAAATGGGCGGCTGGCAAGTGATCTGCTGGGCGCTGGTGCTGTCGACGCCGCTGCTGATCGGCCCGGTGTTGTACCTGGCGCTGCAGCATCACGGTGCAGTGTCAGCCAAGGCCTGGTGGGCGTTCGGCTACGTGGCGCTGTTTTCGCAGTTTCTCGGCTTCTTCGCCTGGTACGCCGGGTTGGCGATGGGCGGGATTGCGCGGGTCAGTCAGATCCAGTTGCTGCAGATCTTTTTCACCATCGCGTTTTCGGCGCTGTTCTTTGGTGAACATGTCGAGCCGATTACCTGGGTGTTTGCCTGCGGGGTAATTGCCACTGTGATGCTCGGGCGCAAGACCGCCATCAAACCCCATGTGGGAGCGAGCCTGCTCGCGAAGGGGCCATAACAGCCAGCAGCATCCTTGGCTGGCAGTCTGCCTTCGCGAGCAGGCTCGCTCCCACAAGGTCAGGCGAGAAAGCCGTCGGCGCGCAGCAGGGTTTCCAGACAGTGCTCGCTGATGTTGTAGAAATCCTTGAGCTCCTGAATCTTCACCAGCAACTGAGCCGGGTCCACCGGCTCGGCGCGTTTCACCGCCAGAATCATCTTGTTCTTGTTGGTGTGTTCCAGCGAGATGAATTCGAACACTTTGGTCTCGTAACCGCAGGCTTCGAGGAACAGTGCACGCAGGCTGTCGGTGACCATTTCCGCCTGTTGGCCCAGGTGCAGACCGTATTGCAGCATCGGCTTGAGCAGCGCCGGACTCTGGATCTGCAGGCGGATCTGTTTGTGGCAGCACGGCGAGCACATGATGATCGACGCGCCCGAGCGGATGCCGGTGTGAATCGCGTAGTCGGTGGCGATGTCGCAGGCATGCAGGGCGATCATCACGTCCAGTTCGCTCGGCGCCACGCTGCGCACGTCACCGCACTTGAACACCAGGCCCGGGTGCTCCAGTTTCGCCGCGGCGGCGTTGCACAGGTTGACCATCTCTTCGCGCAGCTCGACGCCGGTGACTTCGCCTTCGGCCTTGAGCGTGTTGCGCAGGTAATCGTGGATGGCGAACGTCAGGTAGCCCTTGCCCGAACCGAAGTCCGCCACCCGCACCGGTTTATCCAGCGCCAGCGGTGACGAGGTCAGCGCATGGCTGAAGACTTCGATGAACTTGTTGATCTGCTTCCACTTGCGCGACATCGCCGGGATCAGCTCGTGCTGCGCGTTGGTCACGCCCAGGTCCTTGAGGAACGGCCGGCCCAGGTCCAGAAAACGGTTTTTCTCACGGTTGTGCTCGGCGGACGGCGCTTCACGCAATTGCTGAGGTTTGCTCTTGAACAGCGAACTCTTGCCCTTTTTGCTGTATTCGAGCTGGGCTTCGTCGGTCACGGTCAGCAAATGCGCATTCTTGAACGCGGCCGGCAACAGCTCGGCAATCACCGCCACGCCTTCGCTCAGCGGCAGATTCTTGGTGATGTCACGGGTCTTGTAGCGATAGACAAACGACAGGTGTGGCTGCGCCTTGACCGTCACCGCTTTGATGATGATCCGCTGCAGATCCGCCTCTTCACCCATGTACTTGGCCAGCACCAGTTTGATGAAGCCGTTGTGTTCGAGGCTGGTTTGCAGCAGCTCGATGAACTGGGTGTGGTGATCGGGTGCGGGCTTGAGGGAGGGGGCGGTAACGGACATGGAAAAGCGGCCTCGGACGGGCGAAATCGGGAATGGCGGGTATTTTAGGGGGGATGGCGCTTGGGGACACGTTCTTATTTACCCAACGGCACAAGAACTCAGCGCACTGCCTGGCCCCTGTGGGAGCGGGCTTGCTCGCGAAAGCGGCGTATCAGGCGACATTGATGGTGAATGTCAGACCGTATTCGCGAGCAAGCCCGCTCCCACACTGGCTCGGCGTAATGCGGCCATATGTATCAGACAGGCCTTGCTCAGCGGGACCGGGGAGAACCGCACCCAGACTCAGCCCAACACAATCAACCGATTGGGCAATTCATTCCTCACCTGCGTCACCGGCACGTGCACCTTGAGCAGTTCCCCACAGGCCTCGATGCAGGTGACAAAGCCCTCGAGCGTGCGCCCCTGCCGCACCTGCTCGGTGAACGCGGCGACGATCGCGTCCCAGCTTTTGTTGTCCAGCCGCCGGGAAATCCCCTCGTCCACCAGAATCTCCACGTAGCGCTCGGCCTCGCAGACAAAGATCAGCATCCCGGTGCTGCCGACGGTGTGGTGCAGGTTCTGTTCGAGGAACTGCCGCCGCGCCAGATTCGATGCCCGCCAGTGGCGCACGCGGCGCGGGATCAGATGGGTGGTGATCTTCGGCAGGCGAAACAGCAGGCACAGGACGATGAACAGCCCCCATTGCACCAGCAACAGGCTGTGCATGGTCAGCCAGCCAGTCAGGTAATGGACGATGCCCGGCACCAGCAGCGCCAGCAGGCTGGCCCACAGCAGCGGAATGTACGCGTAGTCATCGGCGCGGGCCGCCAGCACGGTGACCAGTTCGGCGTCGGTGTCGCGCTCGACCCGGGCAATCGCCTCGGCGACTTTGCGTTGTTCGTGTTCAGTCAGTAATGCCATGTCGAAAAGTGCCTGATCATTATTGTTGTGTGTTCACCAGCCGCCGGACGAACCGCCGCCGCCGAAACTGCCCCCGCCGCCGCTGAAGCCCCCGCCTCCACCGCCACCGCCAAATCCACCACCGCCGAAACCGCCCCCGCCTCCGGAGCCGCCACGGCCGGCGGGAAGGATACCGAGCATCTGGCAGACAAACACGGTCAGGATGAACAACACCACCAGAAAAACGAACAACAGCGGATGCCGCGAGACAAAATCGCTCTGCGGATCGCCGCTCGACTCGTACACCGTCGATGGTTCGTCCAGAGGATTGCCGCCGAGCACCACCAGCATCGCCGCCACGCCGTCGCTGATGCCCTTGCTGAAATTGCCGGCCTTGAACGCCGGGGTGATCACTTGATGAATGATCACCGAACTCTGCGCATCGGTCAGCCGATCCTCCAGACCGTAACCGACTTCGATGCGCAGTTTGCGCTCGTCCCGGGCGACGATCAGCAGCGCGCCGTTGTTCTTGTCCTTCTGGCCGATGCCCCAGTGCCGGCCCAGTTGCACGCCGTAATCCTCGATGGTGGTGCCCTGCAGATCAGGCACCGTGACCACCACCAGTTGCTCGCCGGTGGCCTGCTCGTGAGCCTGCAATTGCTGGCTCAACTGGGCGCGCACCGACGGCTCGATCATCTGCGCCTCGTCCACCACCCGCCCGCTCAGCGCCGGGAACGTCAACTCGGCCCGGGCGCTGACGGCGAACAGCCAGAGCATCAGCACCAGGCCTATCTTCAACACACGCATGGGCAACCTCGAATCAGAACTTCACTTCCGGGGCCTTTTCCGCACCGGGGGTGGTGGCTTCGAAGGTTTCGCGAATCGGCAGGTCGCTGTACATCACGCTGTGCCAGAGGCGCCCGGGAAACGTGCGGATCTCGGTGTTGTATTTCTGCACCGCCAGAATGAAATCGCGCCGCGCCACGGCAATCCGGTTTTCCGTGCCTTCGAGCTGCGATTGCAGGGCAAGGAAGTTCTGGTTGGCCTTCAGGTCCGGATAACGCTCGGAGACCACCATCAAACGGCTGAGCGCGCCACTCAACTGATCCTGAGCCTGCTGGAACTGCTTGAGTTTTTCCGGATTGTCGAGGGTGCTGGCATCGACCTGGATCGACGTCGCCTTGGCCCGCGCCTCGACCACGGCGGTCAGGGTCGCCTCCTCATGCTTGGCGTAGCCTCTGACGGTCTCCACCAGGTTGGGGATCAGGTCGGCACGGCGCTGGTACTGGTTCTGGACCTGGCCCCAGGCCGCCTTGGCCTGTTCATCGAGGGTCGGGATATTGTTGATGCCGCATGCGGTCAACAAAGTGGCAAGCACCAGCAGCGTGGCGACCTGCAGACGCGAGCGGTAGGTTGGACTGACATTCATCAAAGTGATGCTCCCTGGCATATTTCATAAAAAACCGACCGTGAAACCTTCTGCATCAGCGGTTGGGGCATAATCGGCCGCGCCACTGGATTGCAACGGGCCGATGGGCTAAAAAGAGGCCCTGCGCAAACGCAGCCGAGTGTCGGCGGGCGTTTTTGGCTCGGTCATTTTGAGCCTGCACCCGAACAACAATAGTCGCTCCCTAACTTTTGGCTGGCCGGCATTGCATTGCCGCTTGGGCCCTTGAGAAAAATATTCATGAAGAAGCTGTGTTTGCTGGGCCTGTTCGTCAGCCTGGCCAGTCATCAAGTATTGGCCGCCACGACCCCGGTACCCCTGGAAAACAAGGACGCGTTCATCAGCAATCTGATGAAACAAATGACCCTCGATGAAAAGATCGGCCAGTTGCGCCTGATCAGCATCGGCCCGGAAATGCCCCGTGAGTTGATCCGCAAAGAGATCGCTGCGGGCAACATCGGCGGTACGTTCAACTCGATCACCCGCCCGGAAAACCGTCCGATGCAGGACGCGGCGATGCGCAGTCGCCTGAAGATTCCGATGTTTTTTGCGTACGACGTGATCCACGGTCACCGTACGATTTTCCCGATTCCGCTGGCCCTGGCATCGAGCTGGGACATGGACGCCATCGGTCAGTCCGGGCGCGTTGCCGCCAAGGAAGCCGCGGCCGACAGCCTCGACATCACCTTCGCGCCGATGGTCGACATCTCCCGCGATCCGCGCTGGGGCCGCAGCTCCGAAGGGTTCGGTGAAGACACCTACCTGACCTCGCGCATTGCCAAAGTGATGGTCAAGGCCTATCAGGGCGACACGCCGAGCGCGGCTGACAGCATCATGGCCAGCGTCAAGCACTTCGCCCTGTATGGCGCGGTCGAGGGCGGGCGCGACTACAACGTCGTCGACATGAGCCCGGTGAAGATGTACCAGGACTATCTGCCACCGTACCGCGCGGCGATCGACGCCGGTGCCGGCGGGGTGATGGTGGCGTTGAACTCGATCAACGGCATCCCGGCCACCGCCAATACCTGGCTGATGAACGACCTGCTGCGTAAGGACTGGGGCTTCAAGGGCTTGGCCGTCAGCGACCACGGGGCGATCTTCGAGCTGATCAAGCACGGCGTGGCCGCCGACGGTCGTGAAGCGGCGAAGCTGGCGATCAAGGCCGGCATCGACATGAGCATGAACGACACCCTGTACGGCAAAGAGCTGCCGGGGCTGCTCAAGTCCGGCGAGATCGAGCAGAAAGACATCGACAACGCCGTGCGCGAAGTGCTCGCCGCCAAGTACGACATGGGCCTGTTCAAGGACCCATACCTGCGCATCGGCAAGGCCGAGGATGATCCGGCCGACACTTACGCCGAAAGCCGCCTGCACCGCGCCGAGGCCCGTGACGTGGCACGCCGCAGCCTGGTGCTGCTGAAGAACCAGAACGAAACCCTGCCGCTGAAGAAAGACGCGAAAGTCATGCTGGTCGGTCCATTGGCCAAGGCGCCGATCGACATGATGGGCAGTTGGGCGGCGGCCGGTAAGCCGGCGCAATCGGTGACCCTGTTCGACGGCATGAGCTCGGTGATCGGCGACAAGGCCAACCTGATATACGCCCGTGGCGCCAACATCACCAGCGACAAGAAGGTTCTGGATTACCTGAACTTCCTCAATTTCGATGCTCCGGAAGTGGTCGATGACCCGCGCCCGGCCAACGTGTTGATCGACGAAGCGGTGAAAGCGGCCAAGGACGCCGACGTGATCGTCGCCGCTGTGGGCGAGTCCCGTGGCATGTCCCACGAATCCTCCAGCCGCACCGACCTGAACATCCCGGAAAACCAGCGCGAGCTGATTCGTGCCCTGAAAGCCACCGGCAAGCCACTGGTGCTGGTGTTGATGAACGGCCGTCCGCTGACCATTCTCGAAGAGAACCAGTCGGCTGACGCAATTCTGGAAACCTGGTTCAGCGGCACCGAGGGTGGCAACGCCATCGCCGACGTGCTGTTCGGCGACTACAACCCGTCGGGCAAACTGCCGGTGACCTTCCCGCGCTCCGTGGGCCAGATCCCGACCTACTACAACCACCTGAGCATTGGCCGGCCGTTCACGCCGGGCAAACCGGGCAACTACACCTCGCAGTATTTCGATGACACTACCGGTCCTCTGTTCCCGTGCGGTTATGGCCTGAGCTACACCCAGTTCACGCTGAGCGACATGGCGTTGTCGTCGACCACGCTGAACGCCACCGGCAAGCTCGACGCCAGTGTCACCCTGAAAAATACCGGCAAACGTGACGGCGAAACCGTGGTGCAGCTGTACATCCAGGACGTCGCCGGTTCGATGATTCGCCCGGTGAAAGAACTCAAGAACTTCCAGAAAGTCATGCTCAAGGCCGGCGAACAGAAAGTCGTGCACTTCACCATCACCGAGGATGACCTGAAGTTCTACAACGCCCAGCTCAAGTACGCGGCCGAGCCTGGCAAGTTCAACGTGCAGATCGGCCTGGATTCGCAGGATGTGACGCAGCAGGGTTTTGAGTTGCTGTAATTATTCAGGCAACACATAAACCCCTGTAGGAGTGAGCCTGCTCGCGATAGCGGTCTATCAGCCAGATCAATGCTGAATGACACGACGCCATCGCGAGCAGGCTCACTCCTACATTTGGTTTTGGTGTGTGGCTGCTAGCCGCGTCTGTCGAGGATATTGACCACCAACCGATCCACCCAGCCCCAAACCCGCTGTTTCACCCGCCGCCACAACGGCCGGCGCCGCCACTCCTCCAGACTGACCTGCTGACTCAGGCCGAAGTCCTTCTCGAAACTCTGCACCACCGCTGCCGTCAACGACGGGTCCAGCGCTTCCAGGTTCGCCTCCAGATTGAAGCGCAGGTTCCAGTGATCGAAGTTGCACGAACCGATGCTCACCCACTCGTCCACCAGCACCATTTTCAGGTGCAGGAAGCACGGCTGGTATTCAAAGATCTGCACCCCGGCCTTGAGCAGGCGCGGATAGTAACGATGACCGGCGTAACGTACCGACGGGTGATCGGTGCGCGGCCCGGTCAGCAATAGCCGGACGTCGACACCCCGGGCAGCAGCCTTGCGCAGCGAGCGGCGGATTTTCCAGGTCGGCAGGAAATACGGGGTGGCCATCCAGATGCGCTTTTGCCCGCTGTTCAAGGCGCGGAACAGCGACTGCAGAATGTCGCGATGCTGGCGCGCATCGGCGTAGGCCACGCGACCCATGCCCTCGCCCATGTCCGGGACCTTGGGCAAGCGTGGCAGGCCGACATGCGCCGAAGGTTTCCAGGCCCGGCGATGGCGGTTGGCGATCCATTGCCGGTCGAACAGCACCTGCCAGTCGAGCACCAGCGGGCCGCTGATTTCCACCATCACCTCGTGCCATTCGCTGCTGTCCTGCCCCGGCGTCCAGAACTCATCGGTGACACCGGTGCCACCGACCACCGCCAGACGCTGATCGACCAGCAGCAATTTGCGGTGATCGCGATAGAAATTGCCGACCCAGCGCCGCCAGTTCAGGCGATTGTAAAAACGCAGTTCGACCCCGGCCTTTATCAGGCGCTGACGCAGGTGCAGGGTAAACGCGAGGCTGCCGTAGTCATCGAACAGGCAGCGTACCCGCACCCCGCGCTCGGCAGCCTGCACCAGCGCCTGCACCACGGCCTCGGCGCAGGCGCCCGCCTCCACCAGATACAGCTCCAGCTCGACCTGCTCCTCGGCGCGGGCAATCTCCACCAGCATGCGCGGGAAGAATTGCGGGCCGTCGATCAACAGTTCGAAACGGTTGCCGTCCCGCCACGGGAACACCGCACCGCGCATGTCAGCGCGCCGTGAAGATCAGCACCGCACCCACCGGCACCGACAGACTGATGGCCGACAACCCGGCCAGGTTGCGCAGGGTTTCCAGCCCCGGCGCCAGATCGAAATCCTCGGCGTTGATCACCAGCGGCTCCAGGGTCACCACTTGAAAACGCCGGTCATCGAGACGGGTGGCCAGCAACTCCGCCGGGTATTCATGTTGCTTGCCGTGCAGATTGACGGTCAGCGGCAGACGCAACTCAAGTTGCGCACCGGGGGCCAGATCGTTGATCGGGCGCAGGTCGATCTGGGTGCTGATGGTCGCTTCGGGGAATTGCTCGATCTGGAACAGCTCCTTGCGCATGCGCTCGTCGCGCAGCGGGATGCCGCTGTTGATCGAATCCAGTTCGACTTCGACTTCAGCGCGGCCATCCGGATCGACCTTGCCGTGCAGCACCAGAAAGCGCTGCACTTCAGAAATGTGGGCGCTTTTCGTGCTGACGAACGACAGCCGCGACGACTCGCCATCCAGATACCAGTTGGCCTGCGCCGGCAGCGCGGCGGCAGTCAGCAGCAGACTGGCGAAGGCTGTATAGAGGGAGCGGTTGAACATTGAATACTCGTGGGGGCGATAAACCTGCACGAACCTTAACCGCCCACGCCGTTATTGCAAACTGATCGCCGCAAATCTATCGATTGGTGAAACCTCCTGTGGGAGCTGGCTTGCTCGCGAAGGCGGTGAGTCAGTCAACACAAATACTGAATGGCACACCGCATTCGCGAGCAAGCCCGCTCCCACAGGGTTATCTATTGACTTGAGGATTGAGGCGGCAGCCCTGGCGTTCGCTCAGCCACTGCGCGCGGTTGCTGCGGCCCATGCCGCTGACGGTGATGGTTTTGCTCGCGCTGTCATCGCTAAAGCGGCTGGTTGGCAGCCACTGTTTCACATAACCCCGGCAGTATTCGGCATCGTTGTTCATCACGTAACGACACGAACAATATTCCTTGGCCGTGTAGGCGCTGATGATGTCGGGGAACGCCCAGAGGTTTTCCCGCTCGAGCCAGATCCAGCCGAGCAGCACGATCAGCGCCAGCAGCAACACCCGCTTCAACAGTTTCATGGCTGCACCGCCTTGAGTACGCGTTTGAGCAGTTCGTTATGGCGATAGTTGCCGTCGCGATCATCGGCGTAACGCACGATCACCAGTTTCTCGCTGGGGATCACATACAGCGCCTGGCCCCAGTGGCCGAGGGCGGCGAAGGTGTCGGGCGGCGCGTCGGGCCACGGCGCGGCGGCGCCATCCGCCGGGCGATTGAGCCACCACTGACCACCGGGCACCGCTTCGTCCTGATGCACCTTGTAGCCGGCAAAGGCAGTGCGGTTGAAAGCGACCCAATCCTTGGGCAGCAATTGCCGGTCGTGCCAACGTCCGTCGCGAGCCATCAGCAGACCGACCCGCGCCAGATCCCGCGCCGTGAGATAGGCATAAGAGGACGCGACAAACGTACCGCCGGCATCGGTTTCCCACACGGCGTGGCGGATGCCCAGCGGCTCGAACAACGCGGTCCATGGATAGTCGGGATAACGCTGCGGGCCAACCATGTTCTTCAGCGCCGCCGCCAGCAGATTGCTGTCGCCACTGGAGTAACGGAACGTCTGCCCCGGCGGCGCATAAGCGTCGTGATTGGCAGTGAACGCGGGCATGTCGCGGTGCCCACGGGTGTAGAGCATCGCCACCACCGAGGATTTCAGCGGCGCGTATTCGTAGTCTTCCTGCCAGTCCAGCCCGGAAGCCCAGTGCAGCAGATCCGCCACGGTGATCGCCGGATGTTTTTCCAGCGCCGGATAAAACTTCGAAACCGGATCATCCAGTTTGAACAGGTCTTCGCCATACGCCACACCGAGTACCGTGGCCATCAGGCTTTTGCTGATCGACCAGGTCAGGTGCGGGGTCTCGGCACGGGTCGGGCCGGCGTAGCGTTCGTAGATCAACTGGCTGTCGCGGATGATCAGCAGCGCGTCCGTGCGGATGCCCTGGCGGGTAGTGTCGTCGCGGGGCGGGAAGGCGTAGGTCTCTAATGCCTCGACCGCTGCGCCGCTGATTTTTGCGCCAGTCGGCCATTGCTCACCGGGCCATTGCTCGGCCTGGACCGTGAAGCTGATCAGCAGCAGAAACAGGGACAGGCTTTTGCGCATGGTGAGGGCTCTTGGGGAGAACCTGCTGAGGGTAGTCTTGCCACATGACAGATGTGTGGTGTTTTTGCCGCCGCCTTCGCGAGCGAGCCCGCTCCCACATTTGAAACGCATTCCAAGGGTGGGAGCGGGCTTGCTCGCGAAGAGGCCAGTCAGCCCACCGCCAAAGCCTTGGCCAAGCGCTTGGCCCGCGCACCGGCCGCCAACTGCATCACCCCCTGATCACGCTGCCACATCTGCGCCCACTCCGGACTACCCTCGGCCAACGCCTGATCGATCTCGCCCTTCAGTGCATCAAACTGCGCAAACAACCCGCCCAACAACACATGCCCGGCCGGATTGTTCGGCGGTTGGCGACTCGCTTCCGCGCATCCGGCCAACAGCGCCAGCAAGCGCAACAGCAGCGGCTGCGACCAGCCACTGTCCTGACCGACGCCATACAACCACGCGGTCACCGCGCTCAGCACGTAGACATCTTCCAGGGTGCGAAACGGCTTCACATAAGCGTCCCAGCCATCCCCCGCGAGCAACTCGCACAAAGCGCCGTCCAGATGCAGCCGACCGTGACTGATGTCCGGCATCAACGGCAGCGCCGGGAGTTTTTCCACGCGCACGCCGGGCTCGCCGGGATAGACCACCGCCAGACTCAGGCGCGGCGTTTCGCCGGGTTCTTCACTGCGCGCGGCGACGAGCAGCCAGTCCGCCGCGTCCCCGGCGGTGACGAAATCCTTGCGCCCGCTCAGGCGCAAATCGCTGAGACGGGTCTCCATGTCCGCGGGACGCAGGCTGCGCTGCTCGGTCGCACACAACGCACCAAGACTCGGCGGCGCGCTCGGCCAGAGCATGCGCAACGCCGCCTGATACCCCACCAGAAATGCCAGCCCCGGCGTCGCCATCCGCCGCCCCCCGGCCACCGCCAGTTCGAACGGCGTCACGTTGCCCAATTGATGCAGCAAGGTGGCGAAACCTTCCGCCAGATCAGTCACGGCGGGCAGGCGTTCATGGCTTTCGAGCAGGCTGGGCCAGGGCATAAGAGGCTCCTTGAGGGCTGTCATACAAGCATCACCAAACGTTCACGGTGATGACACCGGGGCTACATAGCCTGACTTTGCACAACATGGCTGCATAAAGAAAGTCGATCGGCTGCAACCCACGACGGGTTCAAGGCCCGTACGGAGATTCAAATGACTCAGATCGCCCGCATCAGCGACACCGGCAATGAACGCCGCCTGCAAGCCGAACGCCTGATCGGCGCCGAGGCCTTGCAGCAAGCCCAGGCCTTGCGCTTCAGCGTATTCAGCGGCGAGTTCAACGCCAAGCTGAAAGGCGCGGAACTGGGTCTGGACATGGATGACTATGATGTTCACTGCAGCCACATCGGCGTGCGTGACCTGAACACCGGGCGTCTGGTCGCCACCACCCGTTTGCTCGATCACACCGCCGCCAGCAGCCTGGGCAAGTTCTACAGCGAAGAAGAATTCAGTCTGCATGGCCTCGCCCATCTGCAAGGCCCGATCCTCGAAATCGGCCGCACCTGCGTCGACCCGGCCTACCGCAACGGCGGCACCATCGCCGTGCTCTGGGGTGAACTGGCCGAAGTGTTGAATCAGGGCGGCTACAGCTATCTGATGGGTTGCGCGAGCATCCCGATGCAGGATGGCGGCGTGCAGGCCCACGCGATCATGCAGCGTCTGCGCGAACGTTATCTGTGCACCGAACACTTGCGCGCCGAGCCGAAGAATCCCCTGCCGTCGCTGGATATTCCATCGAACGTGATCGCCGAAATGCCACCGCTGCTCAAGGCCTACATGCGCCTGGGTGCGAAGATCTGCGGCGAGCCGTGCTGGGACGAAGACTTCCAGGTCGCCGACGTGTTCATCCTGCTCAAGCGCGACGAACTCTGCCCGCGCTACGCCAAGCACTTCAAGGCGGCCGTGTGATGAGCCGGTTGCGCGTGTACGCGCGGATCACGCGGGTGCTGCTGGTGGTGGCGCTGGGCCTGACCATGGCCAGCGTCTTCGGCGTGTTCGAACGTCTGGGCCTGGCGCACTCGATGCAACGTCGGCAGCGCTGGTCGCGGTTTTTCATGGCGCGTTTGAGCCATGCCCTGCCCTTTCGCGTGACCGTGCAGGGCGAGCTGCCGCAGCAGCCGATGCTGTGGGTCAGCAATCATGTGTCATGGACTGACATTCCGCTGCTGGGCATGCTCACGCCGCTGTCGTTTCTGTCCAAGGCCGAAGTACGCACCTGGCCGGTGGCCGGCTGGCTGGCGGCGAAGGCCGGCAGTCTGTTTATCCGTCGCGGCTCGGGCGACAGCCAGTTGATCCGCAAACAGATGACCCGTCACTTGCAAACGCAACATCCGTTGCTGATGTTCCCGGAAGGTACCACCACCGATGGCCGCTCGCTGCGCACCTTTCATGGTCGCCTGCTGTCGGCGGCGATTGATTCGGAGGTGATGCTGCAACCGGTGGCAATCCGTTATCTGCGCAATGGCGAAATCGACGCGTTGGCGCCGTTCATTGGTGACGATGACTTGCTGTCGCACCTGATGCGTCTGTTCAGCCACGACTGCGGCGATGTCGAAGTGCATCTGCTCAAGCCGATCGCCTGTCAGGGCCGCGAACGTGCGGCGCTGGCGTTCGAAGCGCAGCAGGCGGTGCAGGAGGCGTTGTTTGGCGCGATTCCGGAAAAGCAAAAAACCCCGATGCGCCCGGCCATCGCCGCCTGAAATACAACCGCTAAAATCACCCTCGGCCCCTGTGGGAGCTGGCTTGCCAGCGATAGCGGTAGACCAGGCGACACGAATGTTGAATGTGCCGACGCCATCGCTGGCAAGCCAGCTCCCACAGGGATTCAGGGTGTTGTTGAGGATTGTGCGAAGTCTTGCAATTGCGGGTAGAACAACGCGAAGTCCTCACTCAGTGGTTCATACAAACGCCGTAATTCCTGCATCGCCCCCGCCAGCTCCTCAGGCCGGGTCAGGCGGCGGGAGATCCCGCGCAGCACCTGCTCCAGCACTTCAAATTCCTGATACGAACCCAGCCAGTCATTGGCAACCATGTGCGGCGCGATCTTCGCCAGGCGTTCTGGCAATTGCCGTTCATTCGACAGCACCCGGTAAACAGCGCGGGTGAAATGTTCCAGCGGCTGATCGGCGTACAGCGTCCAGTCGCGCGCCAGGCAATGGTCGAAAAACACATCGAGGACAATCCCGGCATATCGCCGCCGGGTCTCGGTGAAACGCCCGAGGGCGATGTCCACCAACGGGTGGCGATCGGTGAACACATCAATCCGCCGATGCAACTGAATCGCCGCTTCAATCTGGGGTGCAAATTGCCCTTGCAGGCGTCCTTTGACGAAATCGCCATACAGACTGCCGAGTAATTGCTCGGGGTGCTGGCCTCCGAGGTGTAAATGTGCGAGATAGTTCATGGGCGCAGCTTAGCACTGCGCGCTTTCATCGTTACAGCACACGTATCGTTATAACCCGATATACCGATTTATGCGGTCGTCAGATCAAATTCATATTGGTATATCGCGAAATACCGATTTAAAGTTCGCCTCATCGCGATATAGCGCTACACATCACGAGCATAAAGCCATGAACCTCGACCTCGACGAAATAATAAAAGCCCTGGCACACCCAGTACGGCGAGACATTCTCATCTGGCTGAAAGACCCCAAAGCCCAGTTTCCTGAGCAGATACACAACCACGAGTACGGCATCTGCGCCGGGCAGATCGATCAACGCTGCGGCCTGTCGCAGTCGACCGTCTCCGCCCACCTGGCGACCCTGCAACGCGCAGGTCTGATCAGCAGCCAGAAAGCCGGACAGTGGCACTTCTTCAAACGCAACGAGGACGTGATCCAGGCGTTCCTCGACGCCATCGTCAAAGAGCTCAGCGCTCCCACAAGGAATTGATTCAAATGCCCCTCTCGCTACTCATTCTGGCCTTGAGCGCCTTCGCCATCGGCACCACCGAGTTCGTCATCATGGGCCTGCTGCCCGATGTGGCGGCCGACCTCGGTGTGTCGATTCCCGGCGCCGGCTGGCTGGTGACCGGTTACGCCCTGGGCGTGGCCATCGGTGCGCCGTTCATGGCACTGGCCACTGCCAGACTGCCGCGCAAGGCCGCACTGGTAGCGCTGATGGGCATTTTTATCGTCGGTAACCTGCTGTGTGCCATCGCCAGTGACTACAACGTGCTGATGTTTGCCCGTGTCGTCACGGCGCTGTGCCACGGTGCGTTTTTCGGTATCGGTTCTGTGGTAGCTGCCGGGCTGGTGGCGCCGAACAAACGGGCGTCGGCTGTGGCGCTGATGTTCACCGGCCTGACCCTGGCCAACGTGCTCGGTGTACCGCTGGGCACGGCGCTGGGCCAGGAAGCCGGCTGGCGCTCGACCTTCTGGGCGGTGACCGTGATTGGTGTAGTGGCGCTGATCGGTCTGATCCGCTTCCTGCCGGCCAAGCGTGACGAGGAAAAACTCGACATGCGCGCCGAACTCGCCGCCCTCAAAGGCGCCGGCATCTGGCTGTCGCTGAGCATGACCGCGCTGTTCGCCGCGTCGATGTTCACCCTCTTCACCTATGTCGCGCCGCTGCTCGGTGATGTCACCGGTGTCTCGCCAAAAGGCGTGACCTGGACCCTGCTGCTGATCGGCCTCGGTCTGACGGTGGGCAACATCATCGGCGGCAAGCTGGCGGACAAACGTCTCGGCGCGACTCTGATTGGCGTGTTCGTGGCGATGGCGGTGGTTTCCACCGTGCTGAGCTGGACCAGCGTTGCGCTGATTCCGACTGAAATCACCCTGTTCCTCTGGGCCACCGCTTCGTTTGCCGCCGTCCCGGCGCTGCAAGTCAACGTGGTGACCTTCGGCAAGGCCGCACCGAACCTGGTGTCGACCCTGAACATCGGCGCTTTCAACATCGGCAACGCCCTGGGCGCCTGGGTCGGCGGCAGCGTCATTGCCCACGGTTTCGGCCTGACCAGCGTGCCCCTGGCCGCCGCCGCGCTGGCCGTGCTCGCGCTGCTGGTGACCCTGATCACTTTCCGTCAGAACGGCGATGCCGGCCTGGCCCCTGCTACCCACTGATTAACCACTTAACTGACGAGGGTTGTACACATGGCAACTATTTTCGATCCGATCAAACTGGGCGACCTCGAGCTGTCCAACCGCATCATCATGGCTCCGCTGACCCGCTGCCGCGCCGACGAAGGCCGCGTGCCGAACGCGCTGATGGCCGAGTACTACGTGCAACGCGCCTCCGCCGGTCTGATCCTCTCCGAAGCGACTTCGGTGACGCCGATGGGCGTCGGCTACCCGGACACCCCGGGCATCTGGTCCAACGACCAGGTTCGCGGCTGGACCAACGTGACCAAAGCCGTGCACGCTGCCGGCGGCAAGATCGTCCTGCAACTGTGGCACGTCGGCCGCATCTCGCATCCGTCGTACCTCAACGGCGAAACCCCGGTCGCGCCGAGCGCCATCCAGCCTAAAGGTCACGTCAGCCTGGTGCGTCCATTGGCCGACTACCCGACCCCGCGAGCTCTGGAAACCGCTGAAATCGCCGAGATCGTCGAGGCCTACCGCACCGGTGCCGAAAACGCCAAAGCCGCCGGTTTCGACGGCGTGGAAATCCACGGCGCCAACGGCTACCTGCTCGACCAGTTCCTGCAAAGCAGCACCAACCAGCGCACCGACAACTACGGTGGCTCCCTGGAAAACCGTGCGCGTCTCCTGCTGGAAGTGACTGACGCAGCGATCGACGTCTGGGGCGCCGGCCGTGTCGGCGTGCACTTGGCACCCCGCGCCGATTCCCATGACATGGGCGACGACAATCTGGCCGAGACCTTCACTTATGTGGCTCGCGAGCTGGGCAAGCGCGGCATCGCCTTCATCTGCTCCCGCGAGAAAGAAGGCGCCGACAGCCTCGGCCCACAGCTGAAAGAAGCTTTCGGCGGCGCGTACATCGCCAACGAACGCTTCACCAAGGACAGCGCCAATGCGTGGCTGGCTGAAGGCAAGGCTGACGCGGTAGCGTTCGGCGTACCGTTCATTGCCAACCCGGATCTGCCGGCACGCCTGAAGGCCGACGCACCGCTGAACGACGCACGTCCTGAGTTGTTCTACGCGAAAGGCCCGGTCGGTTATATCGATTATCCAACGCTGTAAACAACAACTAACAACTAAGCCCCGCCTCGAAAGAGGTGGGGCTTTTTTTATTTTCATACATTTAAAGATTCGCCATCAGAACAATATAAACCTAAGCTCCGCCCAGCAACTCATCAATTACAACCCACCAACTTAATCTAACAAGGCAATATAAAGATGAATGATATAGATCCAAACAAACTTACATTCCTCCTGCAAATCACCAATGCCACGGACTCTACTTTCTGGCTTGAGGATTCCTCTGCAAAGCACCCACCCTTAACGCGTATCGACAAGATCCTCCCCTACCAGACCGTCTTTATGATGTTTGAAGGAGATCCTCATCTGAAGCAGGACATCGTTATTGATTACGATATCAAAAAGGAGGTATTCAGCACTTACGTCTGCTACACCAACTACAAACAGAAAGTACAATTCGACACCACGCTCAGTTATTGCTACAGACAAATGGCGGGGCACCGGCCTCCAAAGGTCGAACTCTTCTGGGATACCAATGCTTTCTCTATTGGCGCCGAACCCATCACCTGCGGCGCGGCATTGGAAAATGAAAACCCGGTTTACCCTTACAGCTATAAGATGATCGCATTCATGACGCCATCGGCCTGATAGAGAGTTACCTGCTCATGCAGTAGCGGTACGGACAACGCTGACATTATAGAGGCGCGAGCAAACTAAAGGCCGTGGCTCAAGCCCATCGGAAGTAACGCAGCCTGGTGGTGAGGATCGGGCAAAGGGAACCCGGAAACGAAACGGATCGGTTGGTGCGTATCGGCTGCTCGGCGCCCTTTTAGCCCGAGTCGTTAACATTCATTCACACAGTCGACACAAAACCCCTACAAAATACGTAGCTCGCTACCTATCAACCCGGCCAACGTACGTATATAAAAGCACCCCATTACAAAAACACTTGAAGCAGGGACATTTCCCCGCTTCAAGTCTTGACACGGATAGATTCAATTACGCATTTTGTTTCATTTGCGCAGGCTAGGGCTCAGGCGCAGCATATCAAGCCCTGTATCGACCCAGCGCTCGGCTTCGGCATGCAATTGAAAGCTGTCCGGCGCCAACAGCCATCCATACAGGAGGCCATCGATATACGCATGAATGCTGATGGCCGCCCGGGCAGTGTCGAGATCTTCCGGCAACTGGCCGCGATTGACCGCATTACGCAGGGTCAGACCGATGCGCAGGTTGCAATCGAGACTGGCCGTGCGGCGCTGCTGGCGCAGATCGCACATTTCGTCGGTGAATTCGCACTTATGAAACAGAATCTCGTTGATGCGACGGGTCTTCGGATCCAGGGCTACCTGATGAAACAGATGGATCAACAGCTTGCGCATGCACCCCAACGGGTCGAGTTCGTCCTCGCTCTCGCTGGCCTTGGCCAATTCATCCAGCGGTTCATGCAGGCTGTCGAGCATCGCCTGCACCAGATCGGCCTTGTTGCTGAAATGCCAATAGATGGCACCGCGCGTCACGCCGGCCATCGTCGCGATATCCGCCAGGGTCGTGCGGGCCACACCCCTTTCATAAAACGCTTTCTCGGCCGCTTCGAGAATCTGGCTGCGCGTTTCCTGAGCTTCCTCTTTGGTACGACGGACCATGGCAGTAAAACCTCAAACAGGATGTTTCAGGGATGGCTGAATATCCGCTGAATAAAGAGGGGGCTGATCTCTCACGAATCGGCTCCCCGGCCTACAATTTCAAACCTTGCGACGCATTTTGTAACAGGGTGGGTACGACGCCAAGCTATTTACAAACAACCATGAACGTAAGTATATTCCTTAGCAAGCTACTTATCCACTCGACCCGATTTTTTTACCCTTTCACACTTCTTGTGCGCAATGTGCGCGCCTGACCCGAGGATCTTCATGCAATTCAAGCCAGCTGTTACCGCTCTGGTCACTGCCGTCGCCCTGGCATCGCTGCTCAGCGGATGTAAAAAGGAAGAAGCGGCCCCAGCCGCTCCGCCTCCTCAGGTCGGCGTCGTCACCCTGCAACCACAAGCGTTCACCCTCACGTCGGAACTGCCGGGGCGCACCAGTGCGTACCGCATCGCTGAAGTTCGACCACAGGTCAACGGCATCATTCTCAAACGTCTGTTCAAGGAAGGCGGCGACGTCAAAGCCGGCCAGCAGCTGTATCAGATCGATCCGGCAGTCTATGAAGCGACCCTGAAAAGCGCCGAAGCCAACCTGCGTTCGACCAAGTCGATCTCTGACCGCTACAAGCAACTGGTCGACGAGCAGGCCGTGAGCCGCCAGGAATACGACACCGCCGTGGCCAATCGCATGGAATCGGAAGCGTCGTTGCAGAGTGCGCAGATCAACGTGAAATACACCAAGGTCTACGCGCCGATCTCCGGCCGTATCGGCCGTTCTTCGGTGACCGAAGGCGCACTGGTCAGCAATGGTCAGGCCGACGCGATGGCGACGATCCAGCAACTGGACCCGATCTACGTCGACGTTACCCAGTCCTCGGTTGAGCTGCTGGAACTGCGCCGCGAGCTGGAAAGCGGTCGCCTGCAGAAGGCCGGCGACAACTCGGCAGCGGTCAAGTTGACCCTTGAGGACGGCAGCCAGTACAAGCTCGACGGTAAGCTGGAATTCTCCGAAGTATCGGTTGATCCGACTACCGGTTCCGTGACCCTGCGCGCCGTGTTCCCGAACCCGGATCACACCCTGTTGCCAGGCATGTTCGTCCGCGCCCAGTTGCAGGCCGGGGTCAACGCCGCGGCCATTCTGGCTCCGCAACAAGGCGTGACCCGTGATCTCAAGGGCACTCCGACCGCACTGGTCGTCGGCCCGGACAACAAGGTTGAACTGCGTCAGCTCAAGGCCAGCCGTACCGTTGGCAGCCAGTGGCTGATCGAAGATGGCCTGAAAGCCGGCGATCGTCTGATCACCGAAGGCCTGCAATACGTTCGCCCAGGTGCTCAGGTCAACCCGACCGAAGCGACCAACGTAGCCAAGAACCCGGCCCCCGCTCAAGCAGCTGACAAAGCCGCTGGCGGCAAAGGGGAGTAACTCATGTCGAAATTTTTTATCGACCGTCCGATTTTCGCCTGGGTAATTGCCCTGGTGATCATGTTGGTCGGGGCACTCTCGATCCTGAAATTGCCAATCAACCAGTACCCGAGCATTGCACCGCCGGCCATCGCGATCTCCGTGACCTACCCGGGCGCTTCGGCGCAAACCGTGCAGGACACCGTGGTCCAGGTGATCGAGCAGCAGCTCAACGGTATCGACAACCTGCGTTATGTGTCTTCGGAAAGTAACTCCGACGGCAGCATGACCATCACCGCGACCTTCGAGCAAGGCACCAACTCCGACACCGCGCAGGTTCAGGTTCAGAACAAGCTGAACCTGGCCACCCCGCTGCTGCCGCAGGAAGTGCAGCAACAGGGTATCCGCGTCACCAAGGCAGTGAAGAACTTCCTGTTGGTGATCGGCGTGGTGTCGCGTGACGGCAGCATGACCAAGGACGACCTGTCCAACTACATCGTGTCGAACATGCAGGACCCGATCTCGCGGACCGCCGGTGTCGGTGACTTCCAGGTCTTCGGTGCCCAGTACGCGATGCGCATCTGGCTCGATCCGGCCAAGCTGAACAAGTACAACCTGACGCCGTCTGATGTCAGCGCCGCGATCTCGGCGCAGAACGTCCAGGTGTCTTCCGGTCAGCTCGGCGGTTTGCCGGCGCTGCCTGGCCAGCAACTGAACGCTACGATCATCGGCAAGACCCGTCTGCAGACTGCCGAGCAGTTCAAGGCGATCCTGCTGAAGGTCAATCAGGACGGCTCCCAGGTCCGTGTCGGCGACGTGGCCGACGTCGGTCTGGGTGGTGAAAACTCGAGTATTTCTGCGCAGTTCAACGGCAGCCCGGCGTCCGGTCTGGCGGTAAAACTGGCCAACGGCGCCAACGCCCTCGACACCGCCAAAGCGCTGCGCAAGACGATTGACGACCTCAAGCCGTTCTTCCCGCAAGGCATGGAAGTGGTGTTCCCGTATGACACCACTCCGGTCGTGACCGAGTCGATCAAGGGTGTGGTTGAAACCCTGGTCGAAGCGATCGTGCTGGTGTTCCTGGTGATGTTCCTGTTCCTGCAGAACTTCCGCGCCACCGTCATCACCACGATGACCGTGCCGGTGGTATTGCTCGGTACGTTCGGCATCCTCGCCGCCGCCGGTTTCAGCATCAACACCCTGACCATGTTCGGTATGGTGCTGGCCATCGGCTTGCTGGTGGACGACGCCATCGTCGTGGTGGAAAACGTCGAGCGGGTGATGGCCGAAGAAGGCCTGTCACCGAAGGAAGCGACCAAGAAGTCGATGGGTCAGATCCAGGGTGCCCTGGTCGGTATCGCCCTGGTGCTGTCGGCGGTACTGCTGCCGATGGCGTTCTTCAGCGGTTCCACCGGTGTGATCTACAAGCAGTTCTCGATCACCATCGTCTCGGCCATGGCCCTGTCGGTAATGGTTGCACTGATCTTCACCCCGGCACTCTGCGCGACCATGCTCAAGCCGATTGCCAAGGGTGACCACGGCACGCCGAAAAAAGGTTTCTTCGGCTGGTTCAACCGCAATTTCGATCGCGGTGTCAGAAGTTATGAGCGCGGTGTCGGCAACATGCTGTCGCGCAAAGCCCCGTACCTGCTGGCGTACCTGCTGATCGTCGTCGGCATGATCTGGCTGTTCACCCGCATTCCAACCGCGTTCCTGCCGGAAGAAGACCAGGGCGTACTGTTCGCCCAGGTGCAAACCCCGGCCGGTTCCAGTGCGGAACGTACTCAAGTCGTGATCGACGAGATGCGTACCTACCTGCTGGATAAAGAAGCGGGTGCGGTGTCTTCGGTGTTCACCGTGAACGGCTTCAACTTTGCCGGTCGTGGTCAGAGCTCGGGTCTGGCGTTCATCATGCTCAAGCCGTGGCACGAGCGTGATTCGGGCAACAGCGTGTTTGCCCTGGCACAGCGGGCGCAGCAACACTTCTTCAGTTTCCGCGATGCGATGGTGTTTGCGTTCGCCCCGCCTGCGGTACTGGAATTGGGTAACGCCACCGGTTTCGACGTGTTCCTGCAGGACCGCGCCGGCATCGGTCACGAAAAACTGATGGAAGCCCGTAACCAGTTCCTCGGCATGGCCGCGCAGAGCAAGGTGCTCTACCAGGTGCGTCCGAACGGTCTGAACGACGAGCCGCAATACCATCTGGAAATCGACGATGAGAAAGCCCAGGCCCTGGGTCTGAGCCTCTCCGACATCAACAGCACCCTGTCGATCTCCTTCGGTAGTAGCTACGTCAACGACTTCATCGACCGTGGTCGGGTGAAGAAGGTGTATGTGCAAGGTCAGGCCGGTGCGCGCATGAGCCCTGAAGACCTGAAAAAGTGGTACGTGCGCAACAGCGCCGGGACCATGGTGCCGTTCTCCGCGTTCGCCAAGGGCGAGTGGATCTACGGTTCGCCGAAACTGGCCCGTTACAACGGCGTCGAAGCGATGGAAGTGCTCGGTTCTCCGGCGCCGGGTTACTCCACCGGTGAAGCGATGGCCGAAGTCGAAGCGATTGCCAAGAAGCTGCCGGCCGGTGTCGGTATCTCCTGGACCGGTCTGTCCTACGAGGAACGTCTGTCGGGCTCGCAAGCGCCAGCGCTGTACGCCCTGTCGCTGCTGATGGTGTTCCTGTGTCTGGCGGCGCTGTATGAAAGCTGGTCGATTCCGATCGCGGTCATGCTCGTGGTACCGCTGGGGATCATCGGTGCGCTGATGGCCACCAGCCTGCGCGGGCTGTCCAACGACGTGTACTTCCAGGTGGGCCTGTTGACGACCATCGGTCTTGCGGCTAAAAACGCCATTCTGATCGTCGAGTTCGCCAAAGAGCTGCATGAACAAGGGCGCAGTCTGCGCGATGCGGCGATCGAAGCGTGCCGCATGCGTCTGCGACCGATCATCATGACCTCGCTGGCGTTCGTCCTCGGTGTAGTACCGCTGGCGATCTCCACCGGTGCCGGCTCGGGTAGCCAGCACGCGATCGGTACTGGCGTGATTGGCGGTATGCTCACGGCCACGATCCTGGCGATCTTCTGGGTCCCACTGTTCTTCGTCACGGTTTCGTCCATCGGCCAGCGTAAAATCGCCGACCCGGACGAGACGACTGAAACTCCTAAAGAGGCTGGCCAATGAGCAAGTCGCTACTCTCCATCGCAGTCGCCGCCTTCGTGCTGAGCGGTTGCTCGCTGATCCCCGATTATCAGCAGCCTGAAGCACCGGTCGCGGGCCAGTACCCGCAGGGGCCGGCGTACTCGCCGGCCCAGGCTCCGGCGCAAGCCGCTGCCGAACAGGGCTGGAAGCAGTTTTTCCATGACCCGGCCCTGCAACAGCTGATCCAGGTATCACTGGAAAACAACCGCGACCTGCGTGTCGCGGCGCTGAACATCGACGCCTATGCGGCTCAATACCGCATCCAGCGTGCCGACCTGTTCCCGGCGGTTTCGGCCAATGCCAGCGGCAGCCGTCAGCGGGTTCCGGCCCGTGCCTCGCAGACCGGTGAAGCGAACATCAGCAGCTCCTACACCGCGACCGTCGGCATCAGCGCCTACGAACTCGACCTGTTCGGTCGGGTGCGCAGCCTGAGCGAACAAGCGCTGCAACAATATTTCGCCACCGAAGAAGCGCGCCGCAGCACGCAGATCAGTCTGGTGGCCAGTGTCGCCAACGCGTACATGACCTGGCAGGCCGACAAGGAACTGCTCAAGCTGACGCAAGACACCCTCGGTGCCTTTGAAGAAAGCTACAAGCTGACCAGCCGCAGCAACGAAGTCGGTGTGGCTTCGGCGCTGGACCTGGCGCAGTCGCGCACCTCGGTGGAAAACGCCCGGGCGCAATTGGCCAAGTACACCCGTCAGGTGGCTCAGGACGAAAACAGCCTGACGCTGCTGCTCGGCACCGGCATCCCGGCCAATCTGCAAGCGGCCAAACCGCTGTCGGATGATCTGCTCAGCGACGTACCGGCCGGTCTGCCTTCGGACCTGCTGCAGCGTCGTCCGGACATCCTCCAGGCCGAGTACAACCTGAAAGCGGCCAACGCCAACATCGGCGCCGCCCGTGCAGCGTTCTTCCCGAGCATCAGCCTGACCGCCAACGCGGGCAGCCTGAGTCCGGACCTGTCCGGTCTGTTCAAGGGTGGTTCGGGGACCTGGCTGTTCCAGCCGCAGATCAACCTGCCGATCTTCAACGCCGGCAGCCTGCGCGCCAGCCTCGACTATGCCAAGATCCAGAAGGACATTGGCGTGGCGAACTACGAGAAGTCGATTCAAACCGCCTTCCAGGAAGTCGCCGACGGCCTGGCTGCCCGCCAGACCTACACCGAGCAGTTGCAGGCGCAGCGTGACTTCGTCGCGGCCAACCAGGATTACTACCGCCTGGCCGAGCGTCGTTACCGTATCGGTGTCGACAGCAACCTGACCTTCCTCGACGCTCAGCGTCAGTTGTTCAGTGCGCAACAGGCGCTGATCACCGACCGCCTCGCGCAGCTGACCAGTGCGGTCAACCTGTACAAGGCCCTGGGTGGTGGCTGGAATGCGCAGACCGCGCAGAACGAACCGCTGAAAGAAGAAGCACCGAAGATGAAGCTGTTCTGATCATCCGGTGAACACAAGGAGCCCGCCATTTGGCGGGCTTTTTGTTGCCTCAGGAACAGTTTAGGTGCCTGCACTGGCCCCATCGCTGGCAAGCCAGCTCCCACAGGTTTTTCAGGGGTCCGCAAAATATGTGTTCACTGAAGATCCTTGTGGGAGCTGGCTTGCCAGCGATGAGGCCCTCACAGACACCCTGAAATCCAACTGAATCTTGCGTTCGATAATCGCCCAGAACCCGCTTTTACCAATTGAATCAAAACATCTGCGCCCCGCACCATTCGCTCCACAAAACCAATAACAACAGGTTCGACACCATGCTCCCGCGCCCTGTCCCGTCCGGCTGATCGCCGCCGCTTCATCCCTGATTCTGCAAGCTCGTGCCCGCTCCGAAAATGGCGGCAACGGCTCTGTTCGACCTAAAAAAATAACAAGAGACCCTGCGATGACTCATCCCACTGCGCCGTACGCACTCCCCGGCCTGATCGCCCTGGCCCTGACCGGCGTCGCCCTCCCCGCCGCAGCCGAAGAAGCCGGTTTCGTCGAAGGTGCCAAGGTCAACCTCAACCTGCGCAACTTCTACATCAACCGCAACTTCACCAACCCGACCAAGGCTCAGGGCAAGGCTGAAGAGTGGACGCAGAACTTCATCCTCGACGCCAAATCCGGCTTCACCCAAGGCACCGTTGGCTTCGGCATGGACGTGCTCGGCCTGTACTCGGTGAAACTTGATGGCGGCAAAGGCACCGGTGGCACGCAACTGCTGCCGCTGGATCACGACGGGCGGCCGGCGGACAACTTCGGTCGCACCAACGTCGCGTTCAAGGCCAAGCTCTCTCAGACCGAAATCAAGGTTGGCGAATGGATGCCGGTGCTGCCGATCCTGCGCTCGGATGACGGCCGTTCGCTGCCGCAAACCTTCCGTGGCGGGCAGATCACTTCGAAGGAAATCAACGGGCTGACCCTGTATGGCGGGCAGTTCCGCGCCAACAGCCCGCGCGACGACAGCAGCATGAGCGACATGTCGATGACCGGCAAAGCGGCGTTCACCTCTGATCGCTTCAACTTTCAGGGCGGCGAGTACGTTTTCAACGAAAAACGCACGCAGATCGGCCTGTGGAACGCCGAGCTCAAGGACATCTACAGCCAGCAATACCTCAACCTGACTCACAGCCAGCCACTCGGCGACTGGACGCTGGGCGCCAACCTGGGCTTCTTCTACGGCAAGGACGACGGCAGCGCCCGCGCCGGCGAACTCGACAACAAGACCTGGTCGGGGATGTTCTCGGCCCGCTACGGCGGCAGCACCTTCTACGTCGGCCTGCAAAAACTCACCGGCGACAGCGCCTGGATGCGCGTCAACGGCACCAGCGGCGGCACCCTCGCCAACGACAGTTACAACGCCAGCTACGACAACGCTCAGGAACGCTCCTGGCAGGTGCGCCACGACTACAACTTCGCCGCCCTGGGCATCCCCGGCCTGACCCTGATGAACCGCTACATCAGCGGCGACAACGTGCACACCGGAACCATCACCGACGGCAAGGAATGGGGCCGCGAATCGGAACTGGGCTACACCGTGCAGAGCGGCGCCCTGCGCGACCTCAACGTGCGCTGGCGCAACTCGACCATGCGCCGCGATTTCAGCAACAACGAGTTCGACGAAAACCGTCTGATCATCAGCTATCCGATCAGCCTGCTCTGAACCCGCACGCCGGCGCTGCACAAGCGGCGCCGGCATCAACCACTGGTCAGCCCGGACTGGCGATTTGTCGAGGCGCAGATACAGTCAACAGAGTGTGTAAATTCTCCAGCCTGCTGTAGGAGCCCTTAGTTTTCTTCCGTTATCTCCGGATGCTGTACGCGAAGCTGCCTTGGCCACGGAGGTCAGGTATGAGCAAGCGAATAGTTATCGTCGGTGGCGGTGTAGGTGGAACCATGCTGGCCAATCAACTGGTCGGCAAGCTGTATCCCGAAGTTCTACGCGGCGACGTCTCGATTACACTGCTGTCCAGTTCTCCCGATCATTACTACAAACCTGCGTTCATGTACGTGGCGTTCAGTCAGTTCTTCGAAGAGGAACTCAAACGTCCGGAACGCTCATTGTTGCGCCCGGAAATCAGTTTCCACGTTGAAGACGTCACCCGTTTCGACTTTTCCGGGCAGCAATTGCGCACCCGCACCGGCAAGCGCTTCGACTATGATTTTCTGGTGATCGCCACCGGCTGCGTGCCGGCGCCGGAACGCATCGAGGGTCTGCAAGAAGCCGGCGACCACTTTTATCAATACCTTCCTGCCCGGCAGCTGGCGCAACGCCTGAACACCATCGAAAAAGGCCGGATTTTCATTACCGTGTCCTTCCCGCAGACACCGAACGTACCGCACCAATGCGGAATCGCGCCCGTGGAAACGACATTGATGCTGGATGATTTGTTGCGTCGCCGGGGCGTTCGCGAGCAGGTGGAAATCATCTACACCTACCCGACGGTTGCCCAGCTATTGCGCAATTGTCTGTTCTTGCAGCGTCCCACGGGTGAAATCCTGCCGAGCATTTTTGCCCGGAAAAACATTCAATTTCAGCGCGGCTTCACCCTGAGCCATGTGGATCCTGATGCAAAAATCGCCTACTCAATCGAGGGCGATGCGCAACCCTTCGACATTCTGATGGCTACTCCACCCATCCAGGCCGTCGAGGTGGTGCGTGGGTGCGGCATCTCACACGCCGCCAATGATGAAGGATGGCTGCCGACCAATCACGAAACGCTGCAGGTCTACGGTCTGGAGAATGTCTACGTGATCGGCGACACCGTCGACCTGCCGGTCAGCAAGGCCGGCGGCGCCTGTCATAACCAGGCGCCGGTGATCGCCAACAACATCACCGCGCAGATCCGTCTTGGCGCACCCAACTCGGTATACGACGGGCGGGTACAGGCGGTAGCCCAAATGGGCCTGAATGCCGGGATGCCACTCTGGTACGACTACGCCCACGATGTGTTGCCGACACCCCCGACCAAATTGGGCGGTCTGCTCAGAAACGGTTTCAATCGCGGTCTTTACTGGGCGGTGGCCCGGGGAATGCTTTGACCCTGCACAGGGAGGAGTGATTGCTCATGAACATGCCCGAGGAAATGTCAGCCACGCCCGGGTTCACTGCCTTGATGGCAAAACTGCAGCCGTTAATCGACGGCGGACGCCTGGAGAATATTGTCGACCTGCTTTCACTGGTTTCCGACATCGCCGATCTGCTCGACACGGCCATGGTGGAAAAACTCGCGCAATTGTTCGAGAGCGGCACTGCCGCCACCTGGACAGTCAGTAATGCAGTGCGCTTGGCCCAAGCCGAGATATCGGCACAGTCAGCGGCGCCGGGCACTCTGGCGTTACTCAAACTGCTGAATGAAGAGGACACACGCAAAGGCGTGGCCGTTGTTCTGAAAACCCTCAACGTCATTGGACGACAACTGTAATCCGCCAGAGAGGACCTCCTCATGAGCGCCAAACTCGAAACGGCAGGGAACGCCTGCACTCACTGGGACGCCAAGGCGTACCAGCAGTTTTCCCGTCTCAGGCAACGCCCGGTCCACGAATTGCTCGACCGTGTCGATCTGCACGACCCCAAACGCATTTATGACCTGGGCTGTGGCACCGGCATCGCCACGCAGTTGCTGGCCGAGCGCTGGCCGCGTGCGCAGTTGCTGGGAGTCGACAGCTCGCGGCAAATGCTTGATCAGGCTCGTTGCCTGCCGATCAACGCCCAATGGCAAGAGTGCGACCTGCTCGATTGGCAACCCGGACAACCCGCCGACCTGCTGCTCGCGGCGGCGGTGCTGCATTTCATCGGCGATCATCAACAGCTGCTGCCGCGCCTGCTGGGGCATCTCACCCCCGGCGGCTGTCTGGCGGCGCACATGCCGGACTGGCGCGATGCCCCGTGGTATCGATTGATGCTCGACACCCTCGACGATGCCGGCCCGGGACACACCCCCATCGGCACAGCAGAACTGCGCCGGCGCATGGCGGCGCGGCCGTTGTTGACGCTGGAGGACTACTACCGCTTGCTGGCGCCGCTGACCACGTCGTTGGATATCTGGGAAACCGAGCAATTGCAGGTGGTTGGCGGCAAATCGCCGGTGTACGACTGGGTGAAGGTCTCGGCGCTGCGGCCGGTGATGCAGACGCTGACGTCTCAGGAACAGGCGCGGTTTATCTATCACTTCCTGATGCGGGTGCATAAACATTACCCGCCGGAGAAAAACGGGCAGACGCTGTTTCCGTTCAAGCGGATTTTCATTGTAGCCAGGGTGTGATGTGTCACGACAAATATCGCCATCGCGAGCAGGCTCACTCCTACAGATGAACGCGTTCCATTGTAGGAGTGAGCCTGCTCGCGATGGCGTCAGTTCAGGCACCATCACTCCCGGGATTCGACCCCCAGCTCATCCCACACCGACTCCGCCAGATGGAACGTCGCATTCGCCGCCGGGATCCCGCAATAAATCGCGCTCTGCATGATCACTTCCTTGATCTCGCTCCGGCTCACACCGTTATTGGCCGCCGCACGCAGATGCAATTTCAGCTCGGCCTCGCGGTTCATCCCGATCAGCATGGCGATGGTGATCAGGCTACGGGTATGCCGTGGCAGGCCCGGGCGGGTCCAGATGTCACCCCAGGCATGACGGGTGATCATCTCCTGGAATTCCGAATTGAACTCGGTCAGCGCATTCAGGCTGCGATCGACGTGAGCATCGCCCAACACCGCGCGGCGTACTTGCATGCCATCGTCATAACGTTGTTTCTCGTCCACAACAATCCCCTCACTGAGCGTTCAGAAACGCCAACACCCGATCACTGAAATCGGCACCGGCCTGCACGTTGGACAGGTGCGCGGCATGGAACTCGGCGTACTCGGCGCCGCGCACATGCTCCTGAATGAAATGCCCACCAGACGGTGGCGTTACCGCATCTTCGGTACCCGCGATGACCAGCAGCGGCAGGTTGATCGAGGCCAGTTGCTCACGGAAATCGGCATCACGCACCGCCGCGCAATTGGCCGCATAACCTTCCGGCGAAGTGGCTGCGAGCATGTCGGTGATCTTCTTCGCTGCAGCCGGATTGGCCGCGGAAAAGTCCGGAGTAAACCAGCGCGCAATCGACGCATCACGCAGCGCGACCATCGCTGCCGGGCCATCACGCAGCACGGTTTCGATGCGCGGGTTCCACACCGATGGATCGCCAATTTTTGCGGCGGTATTGCACACAATCAGTTTGTGCAGACGATGACCGGCATTGATCCCCAGCCACTGACCGATCAAGCCACCCATCGACAATCCGCAGAAATGCGCACGTTCGATGTGCAGCGCATCCAGCAGCCCCAGCACATCACGGCCCAGTTGCTCGATGCTGTACGGCCCCGGCGTCACCAGCGACTGGCCGTGACCACGGGTGTCGAAACGCAGCACCCGGAAGTGCTCGGTGAACGCGGGTATCTGTGCGTCCCACATGTGCAGATTGGTGCCCAGCGAGTTGGACAGCACCAACACCGGCGCATCGACCGGGCCGTCCCATTGATAGTGCAGTTCGCCATCGGCGAGTTGAACGAAAGCCACAGCCCTCTCCTTCAGACAGACAATGCGTTGTGTTCGGCCACTGCGCGCTCGACCCAGACTTGTGCCTGGCCGAGGTAGTGCGCAGGGTCGAGCAGATGATCCAGTTCAGCGCTGCTCAGTTCGGCGGTCACTTGCGGCTCGTCGCCGAGCACCGCACGCAGGTGGCGCTGTTCGGCCACCGCGCGTTTGCAGCATTGTTCGAGCAGGTGATGTGCGGTGTCGCGGCCGACCCGTTGCGCGAGGACGATGCTCACCGCTTCGGCCAGCACCAGCCCTTGGGTCAATTCGAGATTGCGCGCCATGCGCTCGGCATCGACCTCCAGACCATCGGCCAAAAGGCGTGCCTGTTGCAGCGCACCGGACACTAGGCAGCAGATGTCCGGCAGGGTTTCCCATTCGGCATGCCACAGACCGAGACTGCGTTCGTGCTCCTGGGGCATGGCGCTGAACAGCGTCGAGACCAGCCCCGGCACCCGCGTCGCTGCGCCGATCAACACCGCCGCGCCGACCGGATTGCGCTTGTGCGGCATGGTCGACGAACCGCCCTTGCCCGGCGCCGACGGCTCGAACACCTCCGCCGCTTCGGTCTGCATCAACAGACTGACGTCGCGCCCGAGTTTGCCGAGGCTGCCAGCGATCAAACCGAGTACCGCGCCGAACTCGACGATGCGATCCCGCTGGGTGTGCCACGGTTGCTCAGGCAACGTCAGTTGCAGCTCTTCGGCCAACGCCTGGGCGATCGGCAGCGCTTGCTCGCCGAGCGCCGCGAGGGTGCCGGAAGCACCGCCGAATTGCAGCACCAGCAGCCGTGGCTTGAGTTCGCGCAGACGCTGACGGCTGCGGGTCACCGCGCCGAGCCAACCGGCGATCTTCATCCCGAGGGTGACCGGTGTGGCGTGCTGCAGCCAGGTGCGCCCGGCCAGTGGAGTCGCCGCATGCCGTTGGGCTTGGGTGGCGAGCGAATCGGCGAGCGCTGCCAGATCGTTTTCAATCAGCTCAAGCGCCTGCCGCAATTGCAGGATCAGCCCGGAATCCATCACGTCCTGACTGGTGGCGCCCAGGTGCACATAACGCTCGGCCTCGGCGCTGCTCGCGGCGATCTGCTTGCCCAAGGCCTTGACCAATGGGATCGCCGAGTTGCCAGCCGTGGCAATCGCCTCGCCCAGCGCCGCGAAGTCATACAGACCGGCATTGCAGGCGGCGGCAATCGGCGCCACGGCAGACGCCGGAATCACCCCGACCCGCGCCTCGGCCCGGGCCAGCGCCGCTTCGAAATCGAGCATGGCCTGCACCCGGCCCTGATCGCAGAACACCTCGCGCATGTCGCGGGCCGTGAAGTAGGCATCGAACAATTGATTGCCCGGTCGCTGAGTCATAAACAGTCCTTGCCGGCGCGGGCCATCGCGGCCCGCGCTCATCGGTTTACAGATCGTGGTGCAAGTACGCCGCCTGTTTCGGCAGGCGCAGGCTGAACAGGAACGCCACCGCCATCATCACCGTGACGTACCAGTAGAAGGCGTTTTCCATGCCCCCGGCTTTCAGGCTCAGGGCCACGTATTCCGCCGAACCGCCGAAGATCGCGTTGGCCACCGCATAGGCCAGACCGACGCCGAGGGCGCGGACTTCCGGCGGGAACATTTCGGCTTTCACCAGGCCGCTGATCGAGGTGTAGAAACTGACAATCGCCAGCGCCACGGTGATCAGCACAAAGGCCAGAATTGGGCTGCTGATGCTTTTCAGGCTCAACAGGATCGGCACAGTGAACAGCGTGCCGAGCGCGCCGAACCAGAGCATCGAATTACGTCGGCCGATCTTGTCGGCGAGCATGCCGAACAGCGGCTGCATGCACATATACAGGAACAGCGCGCCGGTCATGATGTAGCTGGCGGTCTTGGCGTGCATGCCGGCGGTGTTCACCAGGTACTTCTGCATGTACGTGGTGAAGGTGTAGAAAATCAGCGAGCCACCGGCGGTGTAACCGAGCACGGTGATGAACGCGGCTTTGTGATCACGGAACAGTGCGCGGATGCTGCCGGCGTCCTTGTTCTCGCGCATTTCCTTGCTGGTGGTTTCTTTCAGGGAGCGACGCAGGAACAGCGAAATCACCGCCGCCACCGCACCGACCACAAACGGAATCCGCCAGCCGTAAGCACGCAGTTCATCTTCATTGAGGAACTGTTGCAGGATCACCACCAGCGACACCGCCAGCAGTTGCCCGCCAATCAGCGTCACGTACTGGAACGAGGCAAAAAAGCCGCGCTGGCCCTTGAGCGCGACTTCACTCATGTAGGTGGCGGTGGTGCCATATTCGCCACCCACCGACAGACCTTGCAGCAGCCGCGCGAACAATAACAGCAGCGGTGCCCAGACGCCGATGCTGGCGTAAGTCGGCAGACAGGCGATGAGCAGGGAGCCGAAACACATCATCAGCACCGAAATCATCATCGAGGTCTTGCGGCCCTTCTTGTCCGCCAGCCGCCCGAAAATCCAGCCGCCAATCGGGCGCATCAGAAACCCGGCAGCGAACACCCCGGCCGTGTTGACCAGTTGCACCGTGGGGTTGTCGGAGGGGAAAAACGCCGGGGCGAAATAGATCGCGCAGAAGGCGTAGACGTAGAAGTCGAACCATTCGACGAGGTTGCCGGACGAGGCACCGACAATGGCGAAGATGCGCTTGCTGCGCTCCTCGCCGGTGTAATGAGCGGTGGTAGTGGTCATTGTTTTTTACTCTGAAGGGACAGGTGAGAGTCTAGACACACTTCGCAACAGTCCCGTTCCACAGATACATCCACGAGGCATTACACAACCCCTCCTCTGAAAGAGGGCTTTTGTGGCGAGGGGATTCATCCCCGATCGAGTGCGCAGCACTCGCAAATCCGGCAGACGCGGTGTGTCAGTTTCACCGTGAACTCCGGTCTTGGGGCTGCTTCGCAGCCCATCGGGGATAAATCCCCTCACCACAAACTCACTCCAATGGAACGAGGTGCGATCAATAATCGAAGAACACCGTCTCCGCCTCAGTGCCCTGCAAAATCACATTCCACTGATAAACCCCCGCCGCATCCGGCTTCGCCAGCAACGTAGCGCGACGTTCGGCCGGCACACATTCCAGCAGCGGATCATTGACGTTCGCCGGATCGCCTTCGAAGTAGATGCGTGTCAGCAAGTGCTTGACCAGACCACGGGCAAATACCAACACCACCAGATGCGGCGCCTGGGTCGAGCCCTTCAGGCCTTCGACCGTGCCCGGTTTGATCGTGGTGAAACGGAAGCGCCCTTCGGCGTCCACCGGCACCCGGCCAAAACCTTCGAAATGCGGGTCCAGCGGTTTGTCCTGCTCGTCTTCCGGGTGCGCGTATTTGCCGGCGGCATTGGCCTGCCAGACTTCGAGCATCGCGTCGTTGACCACATCGCCGTTGCCGTCAACGACTTGGCCGGTGATCGCCACGCGCTCGCCGAGGGTTTGTTCGACCGCGAGGTTTTCGCGGTTCAGCCAGGTCAGGCCGATGTGGTAGTACGGCCCGACGGTGTGGGACGTGGTGGCAGTCAGCGTCATCTTATTTCTCCATCGGCGTGGCGTCGCGGCCGCGCAAGACGATGTCCCAGCGATAGCCGAGGGCGTAGGACGGAATGGTTTTTTCCAGATCGAAAGCGGCGATCAGACGTTCCTTGGCGGAGGTGTCCGGCACGCAGTTATAGATCGGGTCGTAGGCCAGCAGCGGGTCGCCGGGGAAATACATCTGCGTCACCAGACGGGTGAGGATGCTCGGCCCGAACAGCGAGAAATGGATGTGCGCCGGGCGCCACGCGTTGTGGTGGTTGCCCCACGGATAGGCGCCGGGCTTGATGGTCTGGAACTGATACCAGCCATCGGCGTCGGTCACGGTGCGGCCGGTGCCGGTGAAGTTCGGGTCCAGCGGCGCGTCGTGCAGGTCGCGCTTGTGGTTGTAGCGACCGGCGGCGTTGGCCTGCCAGATCTCCACCAGAATCCCCGGCACCGGCAAACCGTTTTCGTCGAGCACACGGCCGTGAATGATGATGCGCTCGCCCAACGGCTCGCCGTCGTGCTGCGCGGTCAGGTCGTTGTCTTTCTCGGCGACGCGTTCGGCACCGATGGTCGGGCCGGTGATCTCCGACAACGAATGCGGCAGAAACACCAACGGCTTGGACGGCGAGCGCAGGTTGGTGGATTGATACGTCGGGTGCAGGTATTCAGGCTGGGTGCCTTCCTGCGGACGACGGTAGCCAGGCTTGTCAGTCATTTCGCTTTCCTCAGTTCTTATCAGTCGACGCGCTGCGTCAGACGCGTTCGATGGCCAGGGCCAGACCCTGCCCGACGCCGACGCACATGGTCGCCAGACCTTTCTTGCCGGCGGTCTTTTCCAGCTGATGCAACGCGGTCAGCACCAGTCGCGCCCCGCTCATGCCCAACGGGTGGCCCAAAGCAATAGCGCCACCGTTCGGGTTGACCTGCGGCGCATCGTCCGCCAGACCCAACTCACGCAGCACCGCCAGGCCTTGGCTGGCGAAGGCTTCGTTGAGTTCGATCACATCGAAATCGCTGACCGCCACGCCGAGACGCTCGATCAGTTTGCGCACCGCCGGCACCGGGCCGATACCCATGACGCGCGGTGCAACCCCGGCGCTGGCCATACCCAGCACTTTGGCGCGGGCAATCAGACCGTGCTTTTTCACTGCTTCCGCCGACGCGAGAATCAGCGCGGCAGCACCGTCGTTGACCCCGGACGCGTTGCCGGCGGTGACAGTCTTGTCCGGGCCGTTGACCGGTTTGAGTTTGGTTAGCGCTTCAAGCGTGGTGTCGGCGCGTGGATGCTCGTCCTGGCTGACCACGGTTTCGCCCTTCTTGTGGGCGATCCGTACTTCGACGATCTCCTCGGCGAAATAGCCCGCCGCTTGTGCAGCGGCCGTGCGTTGCTGACTGCGCAAAGCGAAAGCGTCCTGATCGGCGCGCGACACCTTATAGTCGTCAGCGACGTTGTCGGCGGTCTGCGGCATCGCATCGACGCCGTACTGGGCTTTCATCAGCGGGTTGATGAAACGCCAGCCAATGGTGGTGTCTTCCAGTTTCATGTTGCGCGAGAACGCTGCGTCCGACTTGCCCATCACGAACGGCGCGCGGGACATCGACTCGACGCCGCCGGCAATCGCCAGCTCCATCTCGCCGCTGGCAATCGCACGGAAAGCAGTGCCGATCGCGTCCATGCCCGAAGCGCAGAGACGGTTGAGGGTCACGCCCGGCACGCTGTCCGGCAGACCCGCCAGCAGCAGCGCCATGCGCGCCACGTTGCGGTTGTCTTCACCAGCCTGGTTGGCGCAGCCGAGGAACACTTCGTCGATCGTGTTCCAGTCCACCGAGGGATTGCGTTCCATCAGCGCTTTGATCGGCACAGCGGCCAGGTCATCGGCACGCACGGCAGACAAACCGCCGCCAAAACGGCCGATGGGGGTGCGAATCGCGTCGCAGATATACACGTCACGCATCATGCTTCTCCCGGTGCCTGGCCGTGGGCGGCGGCGGTGCGCGCTTCGAGATCGCGCAGTGCAGTGAGTTCGACTTCGGTCGGTGCCGCCGTGGTTTCAACGTTGTCGGCAAAGCGGATCGCCCAACCGGTGGCGGCGACCACTTGCTCGCGGGTCACGCCCGGATGCAGGGCGGTGACCACGAATTCGTGGGTGCCCTGCTCCGGTTCCATGATGCACAGGTCGGTAATGATCCCGACCGGGCCGGCACCCGGCAGGCCCAGACGCTTGCGCGAATCGCCGCCCTCGCCGTGACCGACCGAGGTAATGAAGTCGAGCTTGTCGACGAACGAACGCGCCGACTGCTTGAGGATAATCAACACGCTCTTCGCCGAACCGGCGATTTCCGGCGCGCCACCGGCACCCGGCAAACGTACTTTCGGCGCGTGGTAATCGCCGACCACAGTGGTGTTGATGTTGCCGAAACGGTCGACCTGCGCCGCGCCGAGAAAACCGACGTCGATGCGCCCACCCTGCAGCCAGTAGCGAAAAATCTCACCGGTCGGCACGACGGTGTCGGCGGTTTCCGCCAGTTCACCATCACCGATCGACAGCGGCAGCACGCTCGGCTTGGCGCCAATCGGGCCCGATTCGTAGATCAGCACCACGTCCGGCGACGAAGTCAGGCGCGCAAGGTTGGCGGCTTTCGACGGCAGGCCGATGCCGACGAAGCACACCGAGCCGTTCTTCAGGCGACGGGCCGCAGCGACGGTCATCATTTCATTGGTGGTGTAAGTCATTACTTGGCCTCCGAAGCAGCGGCCAACTTGGCCTGAAACTCGCTGAAGTCAGCGCAGCCATGGATGTATTCGTTGATCCACGCGGTAAACGTCTCACGGTCGCGGGCGATCGGATCCCACGCCTGATAGAAACGATTGTCACGCTCGGTGTAACCGTGGGCGTAGGACGGATGCGCGCCGCCGGGTACGTGGCAAACCGCGCTCAAGGCCCAGGTCGGCAGCACGCAAGCGTTCATCGGGGCGTTGAGGTTGTCGACGATTTCCTCGACGGTGACGATGCAGCGCTTGGCCGCCAGTGCCGCTTCTTTCTGCACCCCGAGAATGCCCCACAGCAGCACGTTGCCCTGACGGTCGGCTTTCTGCGCGTGGATCACGGTGACGTCCGGACGCACCGACGGCACCGCCGCCAGCACTTCACCGGTGAACGGGCAGGTCACGGATTTGATCAGCGGATTGACCTTCGGCAGGTCGGAACCGGCGTAGGCCCGCAGTACGGCGAACGGTAGGCCGGAAGCGCCGGCGACGTAGGCGTTGGCCAGGTCGGCGTGGCTGTGCTCTTCGATTTCCAGGGCATGCGGCCACTGCTTCTCGACCGCATCGCGCAGACGGTGCAGCGAACCCACACCCGGATTGCCGCCCCAGGAAAAGATCAGCTTGCGTGCACAACCGGCACCGATCAGTTGGTCGTAGATCAGGTCAGGCGTCATTCGCACCAGGGTCAGATCTTTCTTGCCCTGCCGAATGATTTCATGACCTGCCGCCGTAGGGATCAGGTGAGTGAAGCCTTCGAGCGCGACGGTGTCGCCGTCGTTGACGAATTGCTTCACCGCGTCGTGCAGCGAAAGGATCTCAGCCATGGAGCAGGCTCCCGTTTTTGTAGTGAATCGCCAGTGATAAAAAGGCGCGAGGTTCAGCGCCGGAGTCACTGAAGATTAAGCCGCTGAAAATCGCCAAACAATCCGATAATCGACTGAGTGTTCGTTTATCGAACGGATTGTTACTCCCCTAACTATCTCCTCATTCGCGAGCAGGCTCGCTCCCACATTGGAATGCATTTCAAAATGTGGGAGCGAGCCTGCTCGCGAAAAGACCGGAACATTCAACAAATATTCCGACGCTTAAACTCAAGTCGCATCCGCATGACTGACCATGCCTTTGATCACCACCGCCGTCGTCGCCAACGCCGCCGGAATCACCAGCGCCGTCAGCACCTGCTCGAAATTCCAGCCCAGGCCCAGCAACGTCGCGCCCATCCACGCCCCGAGAATCGCGCCAAAGCGGCCAATCCCGAGCATCCACGAGACCCCGGTCGCGCGCCCCTGGGTCGGATAAAACCGAGCCGCCAATGAAGGCATCGCCGATTGCGCACCGTTGACGCACATCCCCGCCACCAGCACCAAGGTCGCGAGCAATGTGATATTGCCCAGGCTCTGCCCTACCGCGTAGGCAAACACCCCGGCCAGCAGGTAGAAAGTGCCGATGACCTTGTGCGGATTGAAGCGATCCATCGCCCAGCCTACAGCCACCGCGCTCAATACCCCGCCGAACTGGAACAACGCGCCAATGAACGCCGCCTGCTCCATGCTCGCGCCGCTGTCACGCATCAGGGTCGGCAGCCAACTGGTCAGCAGATAAACGATGACCAGGCCCATGAAGTAGGTCAGCCACAGCAGCAAGGTGCCGACGCTGTAGGTGCCGGAGAAAATCACCGCGAACACGTTGCGCGCCTTGACGGTTTTCTGTTCCGGTACGCTGAAACTCGAGGCCTGCGCGACGGTGACCGGATCGATCGGCGACAAGGTCTTGCGTACTTTGTCGGTGCCGCGATTGCGCACCACCAGAAAACGCGCCGACTCCGGCAGCCAGAACAGCAGCACCACCGCGAGGATCAGCGGCAGGATCCCGCCGATCAGCAGCAGGCTGTGCCAGCCGAACGCCGGGATCAGCTTCGCCGAAATGAAACCGCCACCGGCCATGCCGAGGTTGAAGCCGCAGAACATGCTGGTCACCAGCAAGGATTTCTTGCGCTCCGGAGTGTATTCCGAGAGCAGCGTGGTGGCGTTGGGCATGCCGGCGCCCAGACCGAGGCCGGTGAGGAAGCGCAACACCAGCAGTTGCTCGACGTTGGTGCTGTAGGCCGAGGCCAGGCTGAAAGCGCCGAACAGCAGCACCGCGCCAACCAGCACCACTTTGCGTCCGAAGCGGTCAGCCAGCGGGCCGGAACCCAGTGCGCCGAAGACCATGCCGATCAACGCGGCGCTCATTACCGGGCCCAGGCTGGCGCGGTCGATGCCCCAGTCCTGGGACAGTGCCGGCGCGATAAAACCCATCGCCGCGGTGTCGAGGCCATCGAGAAATACAATCAGGAAACACAGGATCACCACCCGCCACTGATAGCGCGAGATCGGTTGGGCATTGATGAAGGTCTGCACGTCGAGGCAGTTACCTACAGCGGACTGAGGCTGGTTCATTATTTTTATTCCACGCAAAAAACGCAGTCGAACGGCGGCCGGCCGAAGAGCGGCACGGTCACAAGAATAGGAGATCGAAATCAGGCGTTGCGGTGAATCCGGCAACAGGGAACGGAGCTGAGACAGTCGGGGAGCATGCGCATGGTGAGTTGCCTCTTGTCATTATTATGGGAGTCGACAATCCGGCAGGCTCATTCAAATCTGCGCCGGATGACGCTGCCGCGACATTAATGATCCGGGGCTTTTAGCGTCAATTCGATAAACGCAACACTGTGCGTTTATCGAACAGCTTCATCAGGCGAACAACTGCGCGCTGAGGTCGCGGCTGGCACTGAGCAGGCCCGGCAGGAAGCGTTGTTCCAGTTCGGTACGGCTGACGCGGCCGGCGTGGGTGCTGACATTAAGCGCCGCCACCACCTGGCCCGACGCATCGTAAACCGGCACGGCAATCGAACGCAGGCCTTGTTCGAGTTCCTGATCGACGATGCACCAGCCCTGCTGCCGTACTTCCTGCAGGCATTCGAGCAGACTTTCGGGGGTGTGCAGCGTGCGGCTGGTCTTGGCCACCAGTTCGGCATGGTCGAGGTATTCGCGCAGCGAGGTGTCGTCCAGCGCCGCCAGCAGAATCCGGCCCATCGATGTGCAATAGGCCGGCAGACGCCCGCCCACCGACAGATCCACCGAGATCAGCCGTTGCGTGGTCGCCGAACGGGCGATGTACAGAATGTCGTCACCTTCGAGCGTGGCCATGTTGCAGGCTTCGTGCAGTTGCTCGCTCATGCGGTCGAGGTACGGCTGGGCCGACACCGCCAGCGGCGTCGACGACAGATACGCGTGCCCGAGAGTCAGCACTTTGGGCAGCAACGAGTAAGTACGGCCATCAGTGGTGGCGTAACCCAGTTTGATCAGAGTGTGCAGGCAACGGCGCACAGCAGCGCGGGGAATTTCTGTGCGATGGCTGATCTGGGCGATGGTCAGGTGCCGCTTGCGCTCCTGAAACGCCTGCACCACCGCCAGGCCACGGGCCAGCGAGGTCATGAAATCCGGATCGCCGGTCAGCGCCTGGATACGCTTGGCGGGCGACGCGACGATCGGCGGCGCCACGGAGGTGAAGGAGTTGCGCATTTGATCGTTCATTTCTTGTCCTTTTTTGCGGCACGAATCAATGGCCATACAAGCGGCTCGCCGGCAAATGCACAAGCACCGGGACGCCAAGATTGGGCGATTATCGAACCCCCGACCGATTATCGCAATCCATCAGCCTCTGTCCTTCTTGGCTTCTTCATTCGTTCACCTGCCTGTTCATCCAACTTCGCATGCCTCATTAGTTGATCGACTTAATGGCGCCAGAAACTGAACGCGAGTCCTTAAAAGGTTTCGGCGAATTTCAACTAGCGATAAAACTTGTCAGTAACAAAACGATCACACATCCCGAACCGTTTTTAACTTGGCAAAGATAGTCATTCCCGAATCGACCGCTATAATGCACCTCAGTGGCGCCACGTTTTCACTGGCCGAGGGTGCCGCCCGCTGACCCGATGCCTATTGCCGTCAGCCCGGCCAGCGCCTGACGCTCATTATTCATGCACCGCCAGCGCGCTTGCTGAAACAGGAAACTGATGCTGCGTCAGTTTTAATCTGGTGCCGTAGCCGCCTGCAACATGGAAGTCTTGATCGCCCTGCCGATAACGCCACAATGCCTGAACCGGCATGGCCCTTTGGTGGACGTGTTCAATCGACTCGTTGCCGTGCGTTTCACCAGATATTTATCTCAACTCAAACAGGTAGCACTGTGACGAAAGACGAACTGCGCGCGGAACTTGAGCGCCAGGAACAACGTTACAAGGAAGTTTACGGCGGGGAAGTCACCACCTACGCCGCGCAACCCGAACCGGAACGCAAGGCATGGCGCAAACGCCCCACCGTTCAGGATCAGGTTTTCCAGCAAGAACTGAAAAAGATGGAAGAAGAACTCAAAACCGAAGAGCCCTGAACGGGCGATCCTGAGATTTCGAGGGTCTGCGTCGCCACCGGCTAAAAGCACGGTGACCCGACCATGCCTTGCGCGCCCGCTATCCGCGGGTAGCGGCCCACCTCCCCCGGCCTGCACGGGAAAGGAGCGTGTCTGACTCGTTTCAGAGATATTTCACACAGGCGTTTGAGGCTCGCGCGCGCTCGACGAAATGCCTGCTGCCCGAAGGTTTTTTCAAGCTAATCAAACACTTGAAAAACCCTGCAACATGCTCGGGCATTGCACCTTGCAACAATTTAATTCGACATTGATTGCTACCGATGAGCAGGTAGGGGATCGATTTCCAGTCTTTTCTGGCATAATCGCGCCCCCTTATGACCGGGTCAGAAAACCTTCATGATCGATTTATTCAGCGGACTGGATGCTTGGGTGCTTGTGAGCCTCTTGCTCGCCCTGACGTTTGTCCTCGCCTTCGAGTTCATCAATGGATTTCATGACACCGCTAACGCGGTAGCCACTGTTATCTACACCAAAGCCATGCCGCCTCACCTGGCGGTGTTCTTCTCCGGTGTGTTCAACTTCCTCGGCGTGTTGCTGGGCGGCGTTGGCGTGGCGTATGCCATTGTTCACCTGCTGCCGGTAGAACTGCTGATCAATGTGAATACCGGCCATGGCCTGGCGATGGTGTTCTCGTTGCTCGCCGCGGCGATCACCTGGAACCTGGGCACCTGGTACTTCGGTATCCCGGCCTCCAGTTCCCACACCCTGATCGGCTCGATCCTCGGTGTCGGCCTGGCCAACGCCCTGATCAACAACATCCCGTTGGCCGACGGCGTGAACTGGCAGAAAGCGATCGACATCGGCGCCTCGCTGGTGTTTTCGCCAATGGCTGGCTTCCTGATTGCCGCGTTGATCCTGATCGGCCTGAAGTGGTGGCGTCCGCTGTCGAAGATGCACAAGACCCCGGAACAGCGCCGCAAGATCGACGACAAGAAGCACCCGCCGTTCTGGAACCGCCTGGTCCTGGTAATCTCGGCCATGGCCGTGAGCTTCGTGCACGGTTCCAACGATGGCCAGAAAGGCATCGGCCTGATCATGCTGGTATTGATCGGTATCGTGCCTGCGCAGTTCGTCCTCGACCTGAGCAGCACCACCTACCAGATCGAACGCACCCGCGACGCGACCCTGCACCTGAGCCAGTTCTACAAGCGCAATGCCGACTCCCTGGGCGAATTCCTGGCCCTGGGCAAAAGTGTTGAAGGCGATCTGCCGGAGAAATTCCGCTGCAACCCGCAGCAGACCGAACCGACCATCAACGCCCTGCTTGGCACCCTTAAAGGTGTAGCGGACTACCATTCGCTGTCCTCGGAAAGCCGCATCGAAGTCCGTCGCTACTTGCTGTGCCTGGACGACACCGCGAAGAAAGTCGGCAAGCTGCCAGGCTTGGAAGCGCGTGAGAAGGCTGACCTGGACAAACTGCGCAAAGACCTGACCACCACCACCGAATACGCCCCGTTCTGGGTGATTCTCGCGGTGGCCCTGGCCCTCGGCCTGGGTACCATGGTCGGCTGGAAACGCGTGGTACTGACCATCGGCGAGAAGATCGGCAAGCAGGGCATGACCTACTCTCAAGGCATGTCGGCGCAGATCACTACCGCCAGCTTGATCGGTATGGCCAACATCTTCAGTCTGCCGGTATCGACCACTCACGTGCTGTCTTCGGGCGTGGCGGGCACCATGGTCGCCAACAAGAGCGGCCTGCAGGGTGGGACTGTTCGCACTATCCTGCTGGCGTGGGTTCTGACCTTGCCGGCGACTGTGGCGCTGTCGGCTGGGTTGTTCTGGTTGGCGTCGAAGGCTTTGGGTAGTTGATAGACCGCTGCACATGAGAAAGGCGCGATTCGTGAGGATCGCGCCTTTTTTTTGGGTTTGGTTTTGTGAGCATATCCGTTGCTGCAGTAACGGCCTCCTATGGTTCCGCCCTTACGGCGGGTCACTTTTTCCAAACGCCGAAAAAGTAACCAAAAAGGCTTCCCCCGGCGTACGGCACTTCGCTGAGGCTCAGTGTTCCCTCGCTACGGCGTCCATCCGGGGGCATCGCCTCCGGTTTGCTTCGCTGCACCTCCTCTCGATGTATGCGGCTTCGCCGCATGGCGCTGCGCGCCTAACCCCCGGATGGACACCTACGCTCGGCCTGCCGAAGGGGCTGAAGATCAAAAGCCACATCAAGAGCCAAAGCCAAAGCCAAAGCCAAAGCCAAAGCCAAAGCAGATCAAAAGATCACAGCCTTCGGCAGTTCCTACAGGGGATTGGGTGTATTCAGTTTTGAGATTTGGTCGGCTGTCAGGCCGCCTTCGCGAGCAAGCTCGCTCCCACAGTTGGATGAGTGCATTCAGTCAGAGATCGGTCGGCTCGTAGGCCGCCATCGCCAGCAGGCTGGCTCCTACAGAAAAGCAAAAGCCGAGCGCACGCTTTTCCACCACTCAACACGATGAGCGTTAGCTCGAGTACCGCTTTTGATCTGAGGGCCCGTCGGCAGGCTGAGTGGAGGGATTGATCCGGGGGTGGGAGCGCAGCGACCGTTTGGCGCAGCCAAACACAGCGAGAGGAGGTGCAGCGAAGCAAACCGTAGGCGCTGCCCCCCGGATGAATCCCGCAGCGAAGGAACCCGAGCCTAAGCGAGGGCCGAACGTCAGGGTAAAGCCTTTTGGGTTACCTTTTCGGCGTTTGGAAAAGGTGACCCGCCGTAAGGGCGGAACCCTAAGCCGCCGTTACCGCAGCAACGGATATTCACAAAGCACACCCAAAGTCTGGTCGGCCCAAAGGCCGCCAAGACACAAAAAAAAAGGGCAACCGAAGTCGCCCCAAAATGCCTTGCGTGCTCATCAAACCCGGAAAGACCTACTTCTTGCGCTTATTCGCATCCTTCCAGATAAAAAATCCAAACCCTGCAAAAAACAGAACCATTAGACCTACGGTCAGAACCCCGGCAAACACCACGTTATCGAAAAACATGACTGTGGCCTCCTGGCCCCTGCTTTGCTGCGATGGAGCTAAGTTAACCAATCGCGCAGGCGCAGAAATTGACCAGGATCAAGTCCGGTCAACACAGAAGGCAAAGGCGGGAAAATAACTGACCTGCATCAAAGGATGCAGGGGAAGATCAACGCTTTTTCGGTTTCTTTTTCGGCTTTTTCTGAGCTTTTCCCAACGGCATGGCTTGCTCAAAGGCCTTGCGCACTTCGTTCAGCCGCTTCTCGTTGAGATCATGCACACGCTTGGCGCGCTCGGTGCCGAGGTCGATCAGTTTTTCATCTTGGCTCATGACGTTCAGCGCATCACTTGAAGAAAACACAACTGCCGCATCAGAGGCAGGACTGCGCCAATCATGCAGCCTGACGCCAGCGCTCGACAACAATTGATGTAAATAAGCAGACTCAGATCTCGATATCGACCCACAAGCCCTGACGCGGCTGATCTTCCATCAGCGGCACCACCGGCACGGTGTTGTCGGCATTCAGCTCGGTGCCCGGCACGGCCAGATGCTCTTCCGGGTCTTCGTCGGCTTCGCGACGGCGACGATCACGCTCCTGTTGGCGACGCTGTTCGTCGCGCGCCAGCAGTCGATCCTCTTCCGGGTCGCGTTTTTGCAGGTCGATCGTGCTTTCGTTGGAGCTTTCCTGCACCGGCACCACCGGAGGAATGTCCGGCCGCTGGCGAATCGGATCCTGCTGGGAAGTGATCGGCACAGCGCTCAGGGGGAGCATCGGTGGCAGCATATAAAGGGTCTCCTGTCAGCAGGCTATCGGCTGCGGCAAAGGCGCCTTGAGCCATCCGTCGCAAATCTGTGATCGGGTTGGCACTGCAAGAGCTGCCGCAGGCTGCGATCTTTTAATCGGACACCACAAATCTCAAGTGTTTCCAAAGATCAGAAGATCGCTGTCTGCGGCAGCTCCTGCCCAGTAATCTTTGGCCCTGAAGCCTGCATTCCGTTAAGATAGCCCGCTTTTTCAAGGTGGGAGTCAGGCAGCATGGCGCAGCAGTATCAACCGGGGCAACGCTGGATCAGTGACAGCGAAGCAGAGCTTGGTTTAGGCACCGTTCTGGCACAGGACGGCCGCTTGTTGACCGTGCTTTACCCGGCCACTGGCGAAACCCGCCAGTACGCGCTACGGAATGCGCCCCTCACCCGCGTGCGGTTCTCGCCGGGTGACACCATTACTCACTTCGAAGGCTGGAAGATGACCGTGCGCGAAGTCGACGACGTCGACGGGCTGATGGTCTATCACGGCCTCAACGGGCAGAACGAAGCCGTCACCCTGCCGGAAACCCAGCTGTCGAACTTCATTCAGTTCCGTCTGGCCAGCGACCGTCTGTTCGCCGGGCAGATCGACCCGCTGTCGTGGTTCTCCCTGCGCTACAACACCTTGGAACACACCAGCCGCCAGTTGCAGTCCTCGCTCTGGGGCCTGGGCGGCGTGCGTGCGCAACCGATCGCGCACCAACTGCACATCGCCCGTGAAGTCGCCGACCGCATCGCGCCACGGGTTCTGCTGGCGGACGAAGTGGGTCTGGGTAAAACCATCGAAGCCGGTCTGGTGATCCATCGCCAACTGCTCTCGGGCCGCGCCAACCGAGTGCTGATCCTGGTGCCGGAAAACCTGCAGCACCAGTGGCTGGTGGAAATGCGCCGCCGTTTCAACCTGCAGGTCGCGCTGTTCGACGAAGAACGCTTCATCGAAAGCGATGCCACCAACCCGTTCGAAGACACCCAGCTGGCATTGGTTGCCCTGGAGTGGCTGGTCGAAGACGAGAAGGCGCAGGACGCCTTGTTCGCCGCCGGCTGGGATCTGATGGTGGTCGACGAAGCCCACCACCTGGTGTGGCACGAAGACAAGGCCAGCCCCGAGTACTCGCTGGTCGAACAATTGGCTGAAGTGATTCCCGGCGTGCTGCTGCTCACCGCGACCCCGGAACAACTCGGTCAGGACAGCCACTTCGCCCGTCTGCGCCTGCTCGACCCGAACCGTTTCCATGACCTGGCCGCGTTCCGCGCCGAGAGCGAGAACTATCGCCCGGTGGCCGAAGCCGTTCAGGAACTGCTCGACAAAGGGCGCCTGTCGCCGGAAGCGCACAAGACCATCCACGGTTTCCTCGGCAACGAAGGCGAAGCCCTGCTGACTGCGGTCAACGATGGCGATAGCGAAGCCAGCGCGCGTCTGGTGCGCGAGCTGCTCGACCGCCACGGCACCGGCCGCGTGCTGTTCCGTAACACCCGCGCCGCCGTGCAGGGTTTCCCCGAGCGCAAACTGCACCCGTACCCGCTGCCTTGCCCGGACGAATACCTCGAACTGCCGCTGGGCGATCACGCCGAGCTGTACCCGGAAGTCAGCTTCCAGGCCCAGCCGGACGCCAGCGAAGAAGAGCGCTGGTGGAAATTCGACCCGCGCGTCGAGTGGCTGATCGATCAGCTGAAAATGCTCAAGCGCACCAAAGTGCTGGTGATCTGCGCCCACGCCGAAACCGCGATGGACCTGGAAGACGCGCTGCGCGTGCGTTCCGGCATCCCGGCCACGGTGTTCCATGAAGGCATGAACATCCTTGAGCGTGACCGCGCCGCCGCCTACTTTGCCGACGAAGAGTTCGGCGCGCAGGTGCTGATCTGCTCGGAAATCGGCAGTGAAGGTCGCAACTTCCAATTCGCTCACCACCTGGTGCTGTTCGATCTGCCGTCGCACCCGGACCTGCTTGAGCAGCGTATCGGTCGTCTCGACCGGATCGGCCAGAAGCACATCATCGAACTGCACGTGCCGTACCTGGAAACCAGCCCGCAAGAGCGCCTGTTCCAGTGGTACCACGAAGCGCTGAACGCGTTCCTCAACACCTGCCCGACCGGCAACGCCTTGCAGCATCAGTTCGGCCCGCGCCTGCTGCCGCTGCTTGAAGAAGCCGACGACGGTGAGTGGCAAGCGCTGATCGACGAAGCGCGCACCGAGCGCGAGCGTCTGGAAGCCGAGCTGCACACCGGCCGCGACCGTCTGCTGGAGCTGAACTCCGGCGGTTCGGGCGAAGGCGATCAGTTGGTCGAGGACATCCTTGAGCAAGACGATCAGTTCGCCCTGCCGATCTATATGGAAACCCTGTTCGACGCGTTCGGCATCGACAGCGAAGACCATTCGGAAAACGCCCTGATCCTCAAGCCGAGCGAGAAGATGCTCGACGCCAGCTTCCCGCTGGGCGATGACGAAGGCGTGACCATCACCTACGACCGCAACCAGGCGCTGTCGCGCGAAGACATGCAGTTCATCACCTGGGAACACCCGATGGTGCAGGGCGGCATGGACCTGGTGCTGTCCGGTTCGATGGGCAACACCGCCGTCGCGCTGATCAAGAACAAGGCACTGAAACCGGGCACGGTGTTGCTGGAACTGCTCTACGTCAGCGAAGTGGTTGCACCGCGCTCGCTGCAACTGGGCCGCTACCTGCCGCCGGCCGCCCTGCGCTGCCTGCTCGACGCCAACGGCAACGATCTGTCGGCCCGCGTCTCGTTCGAAACCTTGAACGATCAACTGGAAAGCGTGCCACGCGCCAGCGCCAACAAGTTCATCCAGGCCCAGCGCGATCAGCTGACGCCACGGATCAACGCCGGTGAAGACAAGATCACCCCGCGTCACGCCGAGCGCGTGGCCGAGGCCCGTCGTCGTCTGGCGGCGGACACCGACGAAGAACTGGCGCGCCTGACCGCGTTGCAAGCGGTCAACCCGACTGTACGCGACAGCGAACTGGATGCGTTGCGCAAGCAGCGTGAACTGGGTCTGGCGATGCTGGATAAAGCGGCATTGCGTCTGGAAGCGATACGGGTGTTGGTGGCGGGTTAAGCCGCCCTGCTCCAGCGTTGAAAACAACAAGGCCCGCAGTGATGCGGGCCTTTTTGTTTGTCTGTTATTTATCCGGTGATGCTACTGGCCCTTTCGCGAGCAGGCTCGCTCCCACAGGGATTGTGTTCACGCTGGAGATCCAATGTGGGAGCGAGCCTGCTCGCGAAGGCGGTTATGCAGTCGCCACAGAAACATCAGGCTCAACCACAGCCACCAACCCCTCCCTCATCCGCTGCGCATCGCGTACAAAACACCGCGCCGCCAGAAACAGAAACACCATGGTGAAGAACAGCGCCACCGGAATCAGGTACATCGCATCATGCAGCCCGACAGCCTTGAACGCCTCAGTCATCTGCTCGGCCCCCGCCGAGAGCATCGCCGATTTGGCGAAATGGTCGGACAAGGCCCCCACCACCACTGGCCCCAAGCCGCCGCCGAGCAGGTACAGCCCGGCAAAGAACAGCGCCATCGCCGTGGCCCGCAGGCGTGGTTCGACCACGTCCTGAATCGCCGTGTACACGCAGGTGTAGAAGTTATAGGCAAACAGCCAGCCGACGCTGAACACCGCGACGAACACGCCGATCTCGACCCGTCCGGCATGCAGCGCCCACGCGGTGCACAGGGTCGAGATGATCAGGCTGAAGCCGGCAAACAGCAGCCGGCCGTTGGCGACTCGTTGATGAATCTTGTCAGCGATCCAGCCGCCGAGGGTCAGACCGATCAACCCGGTGACGCCGACGATCACGCCGGTCGCCACCGCCGCCTCCTGCAACGGCATCAGGAAGTAGCGCTGCAGCATCGGCACCAGAAACGAGTTGCAGGCATAGGTGGCGAAGTTGAAGCACAAACCGGCCATCACCAGCCACAGGAATGTCGGCACCGCCAGCACCCGGCGGATAGGCTTGTCGACTCTCTCTTGGGACACCTGCACGGTTTCCGCCGCGCCGCGTTTGGGTTCCTTGATGAAGAACATGAACACCGCGAGGATCAGCCCCGGCACCGCCGCGATAAAGAACGGCGCGCGCCAGCTGTCGAATGCCTTGACCATCGCGCCGATGGTGAAGAATGCCAGCAACAGGCCCAACGGCAGGCCGAGCATGAAAATACCCATGGCCCGCGCCCGACGGTGCGCCGGGAACAGGTCACCGATCAACGAGTTGGCGGCCGGCGCGTAACTGGCCTCGCCAATGCCGATGCCCATGCGCACCAGCAGAAAACTCCAGAAACTGCCGACCAGCCCGTTGACCGCCGTCAGCGCGCTCCAGGTCGCCAGGCCCCAGCCCATCAGTTTGCTGCGTGAACCGGTATCGGCCATGCGCCCCAGCGGCAGGCCGGCGATCGCATAAACCAGGGTGAACGCGGTGCCGACGATTCCCAGTTGAAAATCGCTGAGGTGCCATTCCATGCGGATCGGCTCGATGATGATCGCCGGAATGGTGCGGTCGAAGAAATTGAACAGGTTGGCAAGGAATAACAGGAACAGAATGCGCCAGGCATTCGCCGCTTGGGTCGAGTTCTGCATGGGTCCGTCTCTTTATTGTTATGTGGGCTTCACTGCCGACGCATCCGAGCCCGGAACCTGCAATCTAGACAGGCCTGCCGGGGCTGTCTGTGATCATTCGTCAGCCTGATAACGGGCCATGGCACTGTAACGAAACGTAAGCCCTTGATAACACTGAAATCCCCCATAAACCGGGGGTTTCGCGGCAAAACCCGGCTACAAAAAAATACTTTCGCGCCCCCCTTCCCAAGTTCATGGCGAAGCCTAGAATAGCCGCCGGATCCGTCCGGATTCGCCGATCAACCCCTTTGATACCCTCCCCATGTCCGAAGTCAGTCCGTGTCTGAATTGCGGTGCCTGCTGTTCCCATTTTCGCGTGTCTTTTTTCTGGGGTGAATGCGCCTCCTCCGGCGGTACGGTGCCCGATGAACTGGTGACGCAGATCAGTCCCAGTCGGGTAGCGATGAACGGCACCGACTGCAAATCGCCGCGGTGTACGGCGTTGATCGGTGAAGTGGGCAGTAACGTGCAGTGCTCGATTTACGAGCAACGCTCCAGTCCCTGCCGCGAATTCGATGCTTCCTGGGAATACGGCGAACAGAATGTCGATTGCGACAAGGCGCGCGCCCGCTTCGGCTTGCCGCCGCTCGAACCGGAATGGAATCAGATCCCTTACGACCAAACCGCCTGATGGTTTAGCGCCAATCGCTATAAGTCTCATGCCGAAATGGTTGGCGCCAATGTGCCACTACCGCTTGCATGGCAAAAACCGCCTCTATACTCCTCTCATTCGCCTGCGTTGCTGACGCAGCAGGGACGACTTCACAGACGGGGATGCTATGGAGTGGCTTGGTTTGCAGTTTGTTACCGAGCTGCCGCAGAGCGGGCAGGTCATTCTCGATTGCACACACAATCCCTTGCTGGTGCTGGTGGCCTATCTGGTCGCCTGCGCCGCGAGTTTTGCCACCCTCGACATGGCCGAGCGGGTTGGCCACGCCGAAGATCCGGGTTCGCAACGGGTCTGGCGCTGGATCGGCGCCACCTGCCTGGCTGGCGGCATCTGGGCCATGCACTTCATCGCCATGCTGGCATTCCAGGCGCCGCTGGAAATCCATTACGAACTGGCCACCACTCTGTTTTCCCTGGTGATCGCCCTGCTCGCCTCATGGCTGGCGATGCACACCCTGAGCTTGCCTCAACCCTCGCTGATGCAATACCTGAAAACCGCCATCGTTATTGGCCTGGGCATCGCCGGCATGCATTACGTCGGCATGGCGGCGATGCACTCGGTGGCCACTGCGTATTACCAGCCGCTGCTGTTCTGCCTGTCGATCGTGATTGCCATCGGCGCCAGCTTCGCCGCGCTGTGGGTCGCCGGTTATCTGCGTGAAGGCAGCGGCCGTTTTCATCAGTTGCTCAAATACACCGCCGCAGTGATCCTCGGCGCCGGCATCATCAGCATGCACTTCACCGGCATGGCCGCGTTGCATCTGGTGGTGCCCGAGAGCGCAGCACCGACCCTGAGCGGCGAAACCAATTACCTGCAACTGGGCCTGACCGTCGCATTGATCATCCTGCTGATTCTCGGCAGCGCGATCAGCGCGGCACTGGCCGACAAGAAACTGCAAAGCAAGGAACACGATCTGCGCCGGGTCAACGCCCTGCTCGGCCAGCTCGATCAGGCGCGGATGTCATTGCAGCAAGTGGCCAATTACGACGCGCTGACCAACCTGATCAACCGCCGCGGTTTCAACCAGCTTTTCGCCGAGAAACTCAACCAGAAAACCAGCGAAGGCGGCATGCTCGCGGTGATGTTTCTCGACATCGACCACTTCAAGCGAATCAACGACAGCCTCGGCCATGACGCCGGCGACGCCCTGCTCAAAGTCATCGCCAATCACATCAAAGGCTCGGTGCGCAGCCATGAAGACGTGGTCGCCCGCTTCGGCGGTGACGAGTTCTGCATCCTGATCAGCCTGCGTGAACGTGAGGAAGCGCGCAACATGGCGCAACGGATCATGCTGAAAATGAAGGAGCCGATCGAACTGGCCGGCCGCCGTATGGTGATGACCACCAGCATCGGCATCAGCCTGTTCCCCGACGACGGCACCACCTGCGAAGAACTGCTCAAGCACGCGGATCTGGCGCTGTATCAATCCAAGGGCGCCGGGCGTAACGGCCTGCATTTTTTCAGTGCCAACATGAAGACCCGCGCCAGCCTCGAACTGCAACTGGAAGAAGAACTGCGCCAGGCCCTGCGCGAAGAAAACGGGCTGACGCTGTATTACCAACCGATCTTCGAACTGAAAACCGGTCGAGTGACCAAACTCGAAGCGCTGATCCGCTGGCAGCATCCGGTGCATGGCTTGCTGGCCCCGGATCGCTTCATCGCGATCGCCGAAACCAATGGCCTGATCGCCGAACTGGATAACTGGGTGCTGCGCCGGGCCTGCACCGATCTTGGCGAACTGACCCGGCATGGCTGCAACGACCTGAAAATCGCCTGGAACTGCTCGCCGCTCAACCTTGCCCGGGAAGAGCTGGCCGATGAGATCGAAAGCGCACTGCGCAGCGCTGGCGTTGCGCCGGAACGGCTGGAACTGGAAGTCACCGAAAACGCGCTGATGGGCAACATCGCCAACACCCTGGTGCTGCTGCGGCAGATCCGCGCCCTCGGGGTGTCGCTGTCGATCGACGACTTCGGCACTGGCTATTCATCGCTGGCCTACCTCAAGCGCCTGCCGCTCAATACGCTGAAAATCGACCGCTCGTTCATCCTCGACATTCCCACGGCGACCGCCGACATGGAGATCGTCCAGGCGATCATCGTCATGGCCCACACCCTACATTTGCAGGTGGTGACCGAAGGCGTGGAGAGCCTGGAACAGTACGAATTCCTCGAGCGCTCAGGCTGCGATTTCATTCAGGGCTACCTGCTCAGCCGCCCGGTGCCGCTGGACGAGTTACGCCCGGTGCTGGAAGAAATCAATCAGCGCAAACACTCGCACGCGGTCAATCCGTTGAGTCTGGCGCGCGGTACATTTGTACCAGTGTCGCTGGATCCTTCTGCAAAAAACCCTGCGCCCCATGCAGGCGCATCAATTGTGCGGCCAATCCGCTGATCGGCGTGGCCGAGCCTTGTTCGCGGGAGAATTTCACTGCGGTATCGAGGTCCTTGAGCAGCGTGCGCACGTGCCATTTCACCGGTTCAAAACGGCTCTCGGCCATTTGCGGGGCGAGGATCTGCAACGGTTTCGAATCGGCAAAACCACCGGCCAGCGCTTCGGCAATCAGGCTCGCATCGACCCCGGCCTGTTCGGCCAGCGCCACTACTTCGGCGATCACCAGCGCATTACAGGCGACGATCATCTGGTTGCAAGCCTTGGTGACCTGCCCGGCGCCGATGCCACCCATGTGCGTGACCCGTTGACCAAGGTTGAGCAGCACCGGGTGCACCCGCTCCAGATCCGCCACCGCGCCGCCGACCATGATCGCCAGACTGCCGGCCTCGGCCCCCACCACGCCGCCGGACACCGGTGAGTCGAGCCAGCTCATCCCGGTCTTGTCGGCCAACTCGGTTGCCATCTCGCGGGTAGCGGTCGGTTCGAGGCTGGAAAAGTCCACCAGCAACTGGCCGCTTTTCGCACCTTCAGCGACACCCCCGGCGCCAAACACCACCTCGCGCACCACCGCCGTGTCGGCCAGACAGAGCATCACCACGTCCGCGTGTTCGCACAGTTCAGCGGGGCTTGCCACCTGCCGGGCGCCGGCTTCGACCAGTGGCGCGCACTTGGCCGGGTTGCGATTCCACACGGTCAACGGGTAGCCGGCAGCCAGCAAACGGCGGCACATCGGCAGGCCCATCAGGCCGATTCCGGCAAAACCCAACGAAGGGAGCGTTGACATCATTTCGCCTCTTTTTGATTAAAGATCACTGAATAATGGCCGATTCATGAGCGATCAGGAAAGGATTCCCCCGTGCGACGATCAGGCCAAGCACCTGACGCCCGGGCCAAATTCGCGCAATAAAAGACGCGAGATCTTATTCCGTGAGGCTCGCTGACACTGGTCAGCGGACCAACCAGTCCAGGTATATGGCGCACAATGACTTCTAAAAACAATCCCGCCACTGCGGTATCCGATCTGCCCCTGAGCCCTGCCGCAAACAGCCCGTCATCATCGAAGCCATTGCCTCCCTCGCGCCCGCTGGGCACTCAGCAATATCTGTACTACACCGAAACCAACACCGACCGCATCCTCGACAACCTCGATGGCCTGCGTGATCTGGTGTTCCCGCGTCCACCGCACCTGGAAGGCGACAACGAACAGCACAACGATCAGGAGTTTCCGTCGGTGTGCCTGATCGGCCTCGGTCGCTGCGGCTCGAACATCGCACTCGACGTCGCGGAGCTGGTGTACAACGCGCGCAAGTTCTACCTCAACGAATTCAACAACGAAGACCGCGCTGCTGACCGCCGTCTGGCCGACAAGGGCTACAGCCCGGCGCAGTGGATCAAAAACAACCTGCGGATCGGCACCAACAAGTCGAGCAAACCGGTGTTCCTCGTCGAACCGCTGGTGATGCTCGGCGACCTCGACAAGGACATCGCCGGGCGCATCCGCTTCTCGCGCAAGGGCGAGAAAAGCGGCTTCCTGCGCGATTACAGCAAAATGAAGATCATGGACTTGTCCGAAGTCCACGCCGGTGGCGCCGGTAACGCGCCGATCCTCGGCCAGTATCTGGCGAAGATCATCCTCAACAAGGACACCCAGCGCTTCTCCAGCCCTGACTGGAAAATGATCCACTCGTACCTGATCGACAGCTGCGGCATCAAAGCCAACCAGTCGCGCCTGTACTTCTCGATCTTCAGTGCCGGCGGCGGTACCGGTTCGGGCATGGCCTCGGAGTTCGGTCTGGCCCAGCAGCACTCGTACATGAACAAGACGTTCGACACCAAGCCGATGGACGAGCACGACGGCAAGAGCGGGCATTCGTTCGTGTTCGAGCCGATCTTCACCAGCGGCATCTGCGTGCTGCCGAACATTTCCGATCACCGCAGTGAAATGTCCGAAGCGTTGCACATCAACGCCGGACGCCTGCTGTGCAAATACCTGTCGGAAGAATGGGATTTCTCCTACAACTTCGCCAATGAAGACAGCAGCGAAGCCAGCGTCATGGGCCGTATCCGCCCATGGAACGCGATGATGCTGATCTCCAACGACATCATGCGTTACGCCGAAGAGAGCGATGACGGCAACATCCAGAACATTGATGTCAATGCGATGGAGAAGCACGCCAACCAGTACATCTCGCAGCAGATTTTCAACATTCTGACGGCGCAGGCGGTGACCACCGACTACGACCAGAACTACTTCCGCCGCGCCGGCATCGACATCGGCGAAACCATTCGCCTGGATGCCAACGACCTGTTCATGAGTCTGGCCGGCCCGGTGGCGATTGCCTACGCCGAATCGGTGGTGCCGGAAACCCCGCCGCCGAGCAGCGACAAGTTCAAGGTGTTCGACAAAGAGCCACAGCGCCTGAACATCGACGACCTGTTCTTCCGTTCGATCGACCTGCCGCACTTCAATAAAGTCACCCAGGCCATCGAAGGCATCAGCCTGCTGCCGATCGAATCCAAGCGCTATCGCGCCTCGCTCGAGCAGTACAAGAATTCCGGCTACGACGCCGCGGCGCTGCACGACCTGCACTTCTTCAAGAACTGCTCGTCGGTGGTCTCGATCGTCTCGTTGCCCAAAGACTACAAACTGTCGTACATGGACCTGAACCGGTTGAAGACCCACCTCAACAGCCTGTTCCCCAACACCACGCTCAAGCGTTATGCGCTGGTGATCGGTGCCTCGGCCAACCTGTCGCTGACCACCCTGATCGCCAAGAGCCCGTGCCTGTCGGACGACTTCCTGACGTTGATCGTGGCGTTCATCAAGCGCTGCTTCGCCAAGACCCCGTACCGTTTTGACGAGACTCTGGACAACTCGATCCTCGACTTCATCATCAATGAAGAGTTCGACGAAGGCCGCATCGACGATCTGCTCAACGAGTTCGAGAACCCGGCGAAGATCCTCGACACCAACTGGTACGCGATCAAGCCGATGTACGAGAAGAAGTACCGCGAGCTGATCAACGACAAGGACAAGTTCGTCTCGATCAACGACATTCGCCTGTCGCGCGATTGCGTGAAGAAGTCGATCAAGTACCTGCGCGAGATCTACCGTCACCGGATCGGCAAGACCAAGGTTATTTCGCTGAATAACCATACCGGGAAGACTTACTCGGTCTGATCTCGGACCAAGTTTCCCTCTTCGCGAGCAGGCTCGCTCCCACAGGGAAATGCATTCCAAATGTGGGAGCGAGCCTGCTCGCGAAGAGGCCGCTCCAAACACCGCAAAACCTTGATTGCCAATATCCAGAAACAATTAAGCAGCCCTTCGGCTGCTCAATAAACTGTTCCCGTTACGTTTACGTCACCGTGAGGCCACCCACGCTTGTGGCCTTTCTCTACGGCAACGTGCCATCACGCTACTCGGCTACACACTTTTCGCTGCTGGCCAGGCGCACTACAAAGGTGCACAAGCTCAGACGACCGCCCTTTCCTGGATCAGAATCCATGGACTCACCACCACCGCCCATAGCTGCGGATCACGCTCGAAAATATCCAGCGCCCGCGTTTCAGACAGCTTGGCGACCTTGTCTTCGGCCAGCCAGGCGGCGACTTTCGCACCATCATCCGAAGCCACGGCCTCGGCGGCGGCGATCAAATCCAGAGCTGGGTCGACCCACAATAGGGCACCCTTGGCGAAGAACGGCTCCAGCTCTTTCCAGGTAATAGATGCGGTTTCACCAAGCAGCTTGGCATAGAGGGTGCTAGGTTCTTGATTCATGGGACTGTCCGGAAAAGAAATCGACGCGAATGATAACGTCGGTGGTCCGGCAGAAAAACCCGGTTGCAAATGGCTTCACCGAACGAAAAGAGCAGGAACGCCAAGGAATGCTGGTGTTTGGGATATATGCCCACGAAAGCCCCGCCGCAATTCTGTCTTTTTCATTCAAAAATGCGACACCCCCAAGTTTTGCCCCTCGGCGCCTGCTTCCCAGGCCAACAACCGGCGCTCTACACTGTACCGGTACAGTTGCCGGGGGCATTTCCGGAGGGTATCGCAAAGATATCTGACCCGGTTCTGCTGCTACGGCGCCAGAACTCAAAAAAATTACAACAGTAAGAGTGGAGCACTATGACTAAGGCTACTAAGCAGATTTCCAAACTGTTTGCCGCTATGGTTCTGGCCGGGGTTGCCAGCCATTCGTTCGCCGCTGACACCATCAAGATCGGTATTGCCGGCCCTAAAACCGGCCCGGTAGCCCAATACGGCGACATGCAGTTCAGTGGCGCGAAAATGGCCATCGAGCAGATCAACGCCAAGGGCGGCGTCGACGGCAAGAAACTCGAAGCCGTTGAATACGATGACGCTTGCGATCCGAAACAAGCGGTAGCGGTCGCGAACAAGGTCGTCAACGACGGCGTCAAGTTCGTGGTCGGTCACCTGTGCTCCAGCTCCACTCAGCCTGCTTCGGACATCTACGAAGACGAAGGCGTCGTGATGATCACCCCGGCTGCCACCAGCCCGGACATCACCGCCCGTGGTTACAAAATGGTCTTCCGCACCATCGGTCTGGACAGCGCCCAAGGCCCTGCCGCCGGTAACTACATCGCCGACCACGTGAAGCCGAAAATCGTTGCCGTCCTGCACGACAAGCAGCAATACGGTGAAGGCATCGCTACCGCAGTCAAAGCGACCCTGGAGAAGAAAGGCGTGAAAGTCGCCGTGTTCGAAGGCGTCAACGCCGGCGACAAGGACTTCTCCTCGATGATCGCCAAGCTCAAGCAAGCCAACGTCGACTTCGTCTACTACGGCGGCTACCACCCGGAGCTGGGTCTGATCCTGCGTCAATCTCAGGAAAAGGGCCTGAAAGCCAAGTTCATGGGTCCGGAAGGCGTGGGTAACGACTCCATTTCGCAGATCGCCAAAGACGCCTCCGAAGGCCTGCTGGTGACCCTGCCGAAATCCTTCGACCAGGATCCGGCCAACGTTGCCCTGGCAGATGCCTTCAAGGCGAAGAAAGAAGACCCGAGCGGCCCGTTCGTGTTCCCTTCCTACTCGGCGGTTGAAGTGATTGCCGAAGGCATCAAGGCAGCCAAATCCGAAGACGCGGCCAAAGTGGCCGAAGCCATCCACGCCGGCACCTTCAAGACCCCTACCGGCGACCTGAGCTTCGACGCCAAGGGCGACCTGAAGGACTTCAAATTTGTGGTTTACGAGTGGCACTTCGGCAAACCGAAAACTGAAGTTTCGCCTCAGTAAGGCGCGCCCTGACTGACTGCCAATAAAGCCCACGGCGTGCCGTGGGCTTTGTTTTACGAATGTATGGGCCGCGCTGGCGTGATCCGCCAGTCTCCCCACCTGAAAATCTCAAAACCGTCATCAGCGGTTCGCTGGCAAAACCCGGATTCGAAGTGGATAAAGATCCACGGGGCCGGGCGGGAAAATGACTCCACCAGTGAAATGCGTATCAGGTTTTTAGGAGCGTTGTAATGCCTGACATCTATCACTTCTTCCAACAGCTGGTTAATGGCCTGACCATTGGCAGCACGTATGCCCTGATCGCCATCGGCTATACGATGGTTTACGGCATCATTGGAATGATCAACTTCGCCCACGGCGAGGTGTACATGATCGGTTCCTACGTGGCGTTCATCGCCATCGCCGGGCTGGCCATGATGGGAATCGACAACGTCCCGCTGTTGATGACCGCCGCGTTCATCGCGAGCATCGTCGTCACCAGTTCCTATGGTTACAGCATCGAACGGATCGCCTACCGCCCCCTGCGCGGCAGCAACCGTCTGATTCCGCTGATTTCCGCGATCGGTATGTCGATCTTCCTGCAGAACACGGTTCTGCTCGCGCAAGACTCCAAGGACAAATCCATCCCCAACCTGATCCCCGGCAACTTCTCCATCGGGCCAGGTGGTGCACATGAAGTGCTGATTTCCTACATGCAAATCGTGGTGTTCGTGGTGACCCTGGTCGCCATGCTCGGCCTGACGCTGTTCATCTCCCGCTCTCGCCTGGGTCGCGCCTGCCGCGCCTGCGCCGAAGACATCAAGATGGCCAACCTGCTGGGCATCAACACCAACAACATCATCGCCCTGACCTTCGTCATCGGTGCTGCGCTGGCAGCCGTCGCCGCAGTGCTGCTGAGCATGCAGTACGGCGTGATCAACCCGAACGCCGGTTTCCTCGTCGGCCTCAAGGCCTTCACCGCTGCGGTACTCGGCGGGATCGGCAGCATCCCCGGCGCCATGCTCGGCGGGCTGGTGCTTGGGGTGGCGGAAGCCTTTGGCGCCGATATCTTCGGCGACCAGTACAAGGACGTCGTGGCTTTCGGCTTGTTGGTTCTGGTGCTGTTGTTCCGTCCGACCGGCATTCTGGGCCGTCCGGAGGTTGAGAAGGTATGACTAAAAATCTTAAGCAAGCACTCTTCAGTGCGCTCTTGGTTTGGGCGGTTGCGTATCCGGTACTCGGTCTGAAACTGACCATCGTCGGCATCAACCTCGAAGTGCACGGCACCAGCCCGGCCATTCTGGCGACCATCGCCGTGTGCTCGGTGCTGATGTTCCTGCGCGTGCTGTTCAACCAGCAGATCAGCAAGGCGTGGAAATCCTCGCCGGGCCTGCCGTTGATCCCGGCCAAGGCCAGCAACTTCCTGACCCTGCCGACCACGCAACGCTACATCATCATTGCGCTGATCCTCGGTGCACTGGTGTGGCCGTTCTTCGGCTCCCGTGGAGCGGTGGACATCGCCACGCTGATCCTGATCTACGTGATGCTCGGCCTTGGCCTGAACATCGTCGTCGGTCTGGCCGGTCTGCTCGACCTGGGTTACGTCGGCTTCTACGCCGTCGGCGCCTACAGCTACGCGCTGCTGTCGCACTACTACGGCCTGAGCTTCTGGATCTGCCTGCCGATTGCCGGCCTGATGGCGGCGACGTTCGGCTTCCTGCTGGGCTTCCCGGTGTTGCGTCTGCGCGGTGACTATCTGGCGATCGTGACCTTGGGTTTCGGCGAAATCATTCGTCTGTTCCTGCGTAACCTGACCGACATCACTGGTGGCCCGAACGGCATCAGCAACATCGAGAAACCGACGTTCTTCGGCCTGACCTTCGAACGTAAAGCGGCGGAAGGCATGCAAACCTTCCACGAATATTTCGGCCTCGAATACAACTCGATCAACAAGGTGATCTTCCTCTACCTGGTTGCCCTGTTGCTGGCGCTGGCAGCGCTGTTCATCATCAACCGCCTGCTGCGCATGCCGATCGGCCGTGCGTGGGAAGCGCTGCGTGAAGATGAAATCGCCTGCCGTGCACTGGGTCTGAATCCGACGATCATCAAGCTGTCGGCGTTCACCCTGGGGGCGAGCTTCGCCGGTTTCGCCGGTAGCTTCTTCGCTGCCCGTCAGGGTCTGGTGACGCCGGAATCGTTCACCTTCATCGAGTCGGCGATCATCCTCGCCATCGTCGTGCTGGGTGGCATGGGCTCGCAACTGGGCGTGATTCTCGCGGCCGTGGTGATGATCCTGTTGCCGGAAATGATGCGTGAGTTCAGCGAATACCGGATGTTGATGTTCGGTGCGCTGATGGTATTGATGATGATCTGGCGTCCACAAGGTCTGCTGCCGATGCAACGCCCACACATGGAGTTGCGAAAATGAGCCGCGAGATCCTTAAAGTCGAAAACCTGAGCATGCGCTTCGGCGGCTTGCTGGCGGTCAATGGCGTGGCCCTGACCGTCAAGGAAAAACAAGTGGTGGCGCTGATCGGGCCGAACGGCGCGGGCAAGACCACCGTGTTCAACTGCCTGACCGGTTTCTACCAGCCCTCGGGCGGCAGCATCCTGCTGGACGGCGAGCCGATCCAGGGCCTGCCGGGGCACAAGATCGCCCTCAAGGGCGTGGTGCGCACCTTCCAGAACGTGCGGTTGTTCAAGGACATGACGGCGGTCGAGAACCTGTTGATCGCCCAGCACCGTCACCTGAACACCAATTTCCTGTCCGGCCTGTTCAAGACCCCGGCGTTCCGCAAGAGCGAACGCGAGGCCATGGAATACGCCGAATACTGGCTGGAAAAGGTCAACCTGAAAGAGTTCGCCAACCGTACCGCCGGCACCCTGGCCTACGGTCAGCAACGACGTCTGGAAATCGCCCGCTGCATGATGACCCGTCCGCGGATCCTCATGCTCGACGAACCGGCCGCCGGTCTGAACCCGAAGGAAACCGAAGACCTCAAGGCGCTGATCAGCGTGCTGCGTGAAGAGCACAACGTCACCGTGCTGCTGATCGAACACGACATGAAACTGGTCATGAGCATTTCCGACCACATCGTCGTGATCAACCAGGGCACACCTCTGGCTGACGGTACGCCGGAACAGATCCGCGACAATCCTGAAGTGATCAAAGCCTACCTGGGGGAAGCGTAAATGCTGCAGTTCGAAAACGTTTCCACCTTCTACGGCAAGATCCAGGCCCTGCATAGCGTCAACGTCGAAGTCCGCCAGGGCGAGATCGTGACCCTGATCGGTGCCAACGGTGCCGGCAAGTCCACGCTGCTGATGACGCTCTGCGGTTCGCCGCAGGCGCACAGCGGCAGCATCCGCTACATGGGTGAGGAACTGGTCGGCCAGGACTCGTCGCAGATCATGCGCAAGAGCATCGCCGTGGTGCCGGAAGGTCGTCGGGTGTTCGCCCGACTGACCGTCGAAGAGAACCTGTCCATGGGCGGCTTCTTCACCGACAAGGGCGACTATCAGGAGCAGATGGACAAGGTCCTCGGCCTGTTCCCGCGCCTGAAAGAACGCTTCAACCAGCGCGGCGGCACCATGTCCGGCGGCGAACAGCAGATGCTCGCCATCGGCCGGGCGCTGATGAGCAAGCCGAAACTGCTGCTGCTCGACGAGCCGTCGCTGGGCCTGGCACCGATCATCATCCAGCAGATCTTCGACATCATCGAACAGCTGCGCAAGGACGGTGTAACGGTGTTCCTGGTCGAGCAGAACGCCAACCAGGCGCTGAAAATCGCTGACCGTGCGTACGTTCTGGAGAACGGTCGCGTGGTCATGCAAGGCACCGGTGAAGCGCTGCTGACCGACCCGAAAGTGCGCGAGGCGTACCTCGGCGGTTGATCCTTTTCGCTGAACAGAAAAACGGCCTTCGGGCCGTTTTTTTTGTGCCTGGCAGATAGATTGAATCCAACACAGATCCCCTGTGGGAGCGGGCTTGCTCGCGAAAGCGGTGCGTCATTCAGCAAATGGGCTGACTGAAACTCCCTCTTCGCGAGCAGGCTCGCTCCCACAGGGAAGATTTGTAGCAACCGCTTAGTACGGGTTGCAGTGTTGGGCTACAGCGGTGGCCTGATCGACATAAGGCCGTGCCGGCTCAAGGTTCCACTCAGGCTTGTTCCTCACAGGCTTGCCGTCGTAGACCGCCGCCAGATGGCAGACCATCTGCCGCCGCAACGACCCGCCATTGACGCTGTACTCACGCCATTGCGCATCGTCCTTGTGCTTGTTGTACAGCTCGGCAAACATCCGGTCGGTCTGGTCGTCCTTGATCGCCCGACCACATGCAGTCGGTACGACCGAGAGCGACCAGGTCTTCGGCCCCAGTTTCGGATCGGGACGTTGTACCCAGCTGCTGGACTCGATGTACTTGTCGCAGAATTTCGGTTCTGTCGGCGTCGAGGTCTGGATGCACGAGAAAGAGGCCTTGGCCACCGGCGTTCTCGGAAAGTCGATCTTGATGATGTTGCGATCCTTGCCGGTCTTGGCCTTGTAATCCTTCTGATTGGCCAACGCGTCGTTCAGACCGCGCTGATCGCTGTAGAAGAACGCCAGAATCGGCAGTTCATCGGTTTTCGGATTGCCCAGGCGCAGCTCCGTCTGAGTCTGAAACTCGCGACTGTTGATGACTTTGCGCGCGCCCATGAAATTGCGGAAGGCGTCGACACGCTCCTTGCTGCTCATCGGATTGCGCATGTTGAAACCGCACTGCAACTGGTCCTGCTGGCGATTGTTGTTGTACTGGGTGAAGTGCGCGACCCAGGCATTGGGACTGGCAATCGGTGGTTTCATGGCTTGGCAGACTGCTTCGGTCGGAGCGGTATTCTTGTTGTCGCCACAACCACGGTCGTTACGAAAATCGGTCCAGGCATCGTTGGGAAACGCGCAATAGACATGCACCGGCGTCTCGGGGTCTTTCACCAGATCCCGGGGCGTAATCAGGTAGCCGTTCTGCGTGCTCATGCCAGGGTCTTCATAACTGATGCCGTCAGCCCGCATGAACGAGGCGGCAAACGTGCCCAGCTCCACGGCTTTCGGGCTGGGGTTCCAGACGTCCCACTTTTGCCCCTTGGCCGGATCGGCCCGGTGCGTGCCGCGCACCAGCAGCCCTGAGCAGTCCGACGCGGGGTCCTGACCGCAACTGTCGACGGTATTGTTGTAGAGTTTTTCAACCTTCCTCAGCGTCTCGTCACATGACTCGGCATTGGCCCATGCCGCATGCACCAACAGCGGCAACACGAGCAACGGGGCGATCCTGTTCAGACGTTTCTTCATGGCTTGCATCTCCTTGATTAGCCAACACACTCAACGCGGGACCGGGTTGCAACCCGCGGCGCGAGTCTCGCTGTCCGACAACGCCGGCCTGAACGGTTCCAGATTCCATGGCGTCTTGTTGCGGTAATTGACCAGCACGCAGCGCAGTTGCTGACGCATGCTGCCAGCGGACTTTTCGTTGTCGCGCCAGTTGCTGTCCGGCCCCTTGAGGGCGAACAACTGATCGTACAGAGCGCCGACCTGCTCACCGGGCAAGGCGCGCCCCGCCGCGGTGGGCACGATGCTCAGGCTCCATTCATCCTTGCGGGTGCCGGGGTCGTAACGTTTGATCCAGTCGGCGGAGGCAATGTATTGCGGCACCGGGGCCCCACCCACCACCATTTCGGCGATCGCCTGATCGGCAGCGACATAGCTGAAACGCTGTTCGGCTGGCTTGGTGAAGTCCAGACGCAGGATCGGCACGCTGTAGCCCTGGGCCTGGAGTTTTTTCTGGAAATTGCGCGCGCTGTTCAGACCGTTCTCCGGTTTCGGCGGCGCCTGATCACCGCGGGTGGCGAAATTCTGCGTGCTGTTGACGTTGTAGATGAAGGCATCGATGTACTTCATGTTTTCGCTGCCATCGTTGCTCGCGGTGGCGTTCTTCAACATGAATTCGTTGACCTGGGCACTGAAGACAAAGGGGTCCTTGTAGGTGGTGTTCGGGCGCGACTCGTGCACGCGGATCATCGCGTGCCAGTCGCTGGGTTTTTCCGCGTTCCACGAACATTGGCTGTACTGGATCGGCCCCTTCATCAGCCCGGTGTATTTCTGCGTCCACTGCTCGGCGGTGGTGACACCGGCCTCGGCACAGGTGCCGTATGCCAGCGCGGCATTGCGATTGTTCAGCGTGCCTTGCGCCGCACGCGGCGGTTCGCGGCTGTCGAAGAAACCGCAGCCATACCATTTGCGCTCCGGCCCGGTGCCGCCATCAAACGCATAGATGCAGGTGAAGCCCTGCTCCTTGACCGGCAGCTTCAACGCCGCCGCATCGGTGGGTGTGCGCAGGATGAAACCGGCCGGATGAATCAGAATCCGCGTGCTCAGATCCTTGCGAATCCACGAATAGGAAGTGGCGCCGATCTTGATCGCATAGGGGCTGTAATCCCACGGATTGAACGGCCCGTCATTGACCATGCGCAAGGTCACGCCGCTGCAGTAATACAGCCCGCGCGCAGCACCGGTATCGGGTTCCTGGCAGCTGTTCTTGAGGGTGTTGTAATTACTGTTGATGCGTTTGAGCGTGTCCAGCGGATCAACCTGCGTCTGGGCGCAAACCGTGCCAAACAGCAAGGGCAGCGTGCAGGCGAGCGCAAAAGATGAAGTCCTGCGCAATAGCGCAGCGCGGGCTGAGCGATCCTTCGTCATGAGATACCGTCCTGGTAAATCGGCCTGTCAGAGTGGCCGTTGAAATGACTATAGAACAGGCGAGAGTGAACACAATCCAGTGTGGGAGCGGGCTTGCTCGCGAAGGCGTAGTGTCAGACGCCATTGATGTTTGATGACACACCGCCTTCGCGAGCAAGCCCGCTCCCACAGTGGATTGCAGTGTTCGAAAATCTTTTCGAAAAAACTTTGCACTGCGCTGTAACGCATCGCCATGAGCGTTCTCTAGTGGGGTAAGCAAGCGCACTTCGCTTGTAAAACCCAAGCTCAAATCTGGAGAAACATCATGACTGCTACCACTCGCACCCTGTCCGCCGCGGCACTGGTTCTGGCTCTTGGTTCCGCCCTGAGCATGACCGCCGTTTCCAGCGCCAATGCCGCCGACAACAGCAACATGGAAAAATGCTTCGGTGTGGCCATGAAGGGTCACAACGATTGCGCCGCGGGCGCGGGCACTACCTGTGCCGGCACAGCGAAGATGGACTACCAGGCCAACTCCTGGAAGTTCGTGCCAAAAGGCACCTGCACCACCACCGAGAGCAAAACCTCGCCGACCGGTTTCGGTCAGATGGAAGCCTTCAAAGCCAAGTCCTGATCCACAGCCTGCCCGAGTGACGCTCATGTTCTCAACCAACGAACCTGTCCCACCGCGCACTCGGGCAGCCCTCTGCGGGCTCCCGCCCCGCGCGGGGCTGGGGCTCAAGACCGGGCACTTTGTTGAAGTGCTCGGCACCCAACCGGACATCGGTTTCTTCGAAGTCCACGCCGAAAACTACATGGTCGACGGCGGTCCGTTTCATCATTTTCTCGGCTTGATCCGCGAGCAGTATCCGCTGTCGCTGCACGGTGTCGGGCTGTCCATCGGGGCCGAAGGGCCATTGGACATTCAGCACCTGCAACGCCTGCAAACACTGATCGAGCGTTATCAACCGCAAGCCTTTTCCGAACATCTGGCCTGGTCGAGCCACGGCCCGGTGTTCCTCAATGACCTGCTGCCGCTGGCGTATGACACGTCGACGCTGAACCGCGTCTGCGAACACATCGATCAAGTGCAGAACAACCTCAAGCGGCCGATGCTGCTGGAGAATCCAGCGACCTATCTCGGCTTCGAGCGCTCGACCATCGACGAGCCGGCGTTCATCACCGAGGTGATCCGTCGCAGCGGCTGCGGTCTGCTGCTCGACGTCAACAACGTCTACGTCTCGTGCATCAATCATCAACGCGATCCACTGGCGTACCTTGACGCACTGCCCTTGCACGCGGTTGGCGAAATTCATCTGGCCGGGTTCGCCGAAGATGCCGACCGCCTCGGCGACCGTTTGCTGATCGACGATCACGGCGCGCCGATTGATGACGCGGTCTGGGCGTTGTACCGACAGGCGCTCGAACGAGTCGGCCCGGTGGCAACCTTGATCGAGCGGGACAATCAGGTTCCGGCGTTCAATGTGCTGCTGGCCGAGGCGCAGCAGGCCGAAGCGTTGTTGCTGCACGCTGGGAGTCGGCCATGAGCACGCAAGCCGACTTCAGCGCCGCCCTGCTCGACACTCGCCTGCCCTGCCCCGCTGGCCTGTGCAGCGCCAACGGTGCTGATCCTGCCAGCCGATTCCTGGTGTATCGCAATAACGTGCAAGGCTCGTTGATCAACGCGCTGGCCGACAGTTATCCGGTGGTGCAGCAATTGGTCGGCGAGGAATTCTTCCGTGGCATGGCCGGCATATTCATCCAGCAGCAGCCGCCGCACAGTCCGTTGATGAGCCGTTACGGCGACGGTCTGGCGGACTTCATTGACGCATTCGAACCGACGGCCGAGGTGCCGTATCTGGCCGATGTCGCACGGCTCGAACGCTTGCGCACCCGCGCTTATCACGCCGCCGATGCCGCGACGGTCAGTGCGCAACAGATCAGCGCTGCACTGGCCGATCCGCAAACACTCGCCGAACTGAACATCACCCTGCATCCCTCGCTGCACCTGCTCGATTCGGCTTACGCGGTGGTTTCGATCTGGGCGACGCATCAAGGAGAAGCGACGCTGGCAGGCATCGACATCCATCAAGGGCAACACGCACTGGTGCTGCGCAACGGTCTGGAGGTCGAGGTCTTTGCTCTCGATCACGGCGCCAGCGTGTTCATCCGCCATCTGCTCAATCATCGAGCGCTGCTGGACGCGGCGCAAGACAGTCCGCCCTTCGATCTGCCGCAGACCCTCGCCCTGCTGATCGGCCACAACGCCATCACCGACCTGAACACCAAGGTATCGCCATGAACAACCTCATCATTCGCGCCATCGGACTCATGGAAAAAATCCCCCACAGCCTGATCGCCTTCATCGCGCGATTCTCGATTGCCGCGGTGTTCTGGAAGTCCGGGCAGACCAAGGTCGAGGGGCTGGCCATCGATTTGATCGACGGCACCTTGCAACTCGGCTGGCCACATTTGGCGGACTCGACGATTCCGTTGTTCCAGAGCGAATACCACGTACCGCAGCTGTCACCGGAAATCGCCGCGCACATGGCGGCGTTTGCCGAACACTTCTTTCCGGCACTGATATTGATCGGCTTCGCCACGAGGTTTTCGGCGTTGGCGCTGCTGGGCATGACGCTGGTCATCGAGGTGTTTGTCTACCCCGATGCCTACCCGACCCATGGCACCTGGGCGGCGGTGCTGCTGTACCTGATGGCGACCGGGCCGGGGAAATTGTCGATTGATCACCTGATCGCTCACCGCTTCGTTAAATAAAAAATCCATGTGGGAGCGAGCCTGCTCGCGAATGCGGTTTCACAGTCACTCCATGTGCTGACTGAACCAACGCATTCGCGAGCAGGCTCGCTCCCACAGGGAAATTGGAGTTAGCGCTGAAGGCGATCCAGCGCCTCGCCACTGCGTTTGAACCAGCCAATCAGATAATCCGCCAGCACCTGCGTGCGCTTGGGCAACCCGCCCTGATAGGGGTGCACCAGATACATCGGCATCCGCCGCGTCTGAAAATCGCGCAGCAGCCAGCGCAACCGGCCATCAGCCAACTCCGTTTGCAGCAGGTACGACGGCAACCGAGCGATACCGGCGCCGGCCAGTGCGGCTTTCTTCAGCAGGTTGTAATGGTTGCTGGCGAACGGCCCCGACACCCGCACCCGCAGCAATTCGTGCTGTTGGTGATACAGCCATTCCTCGCGGCCACTGTAGTGGCTGTTGAGCAGGCAACGGTGTTCGGCCAGCTCCTGCGGGGTCAGCGGTTCGCCGAACTGCGCCAGATAAGCCGGGCTGGCGCAGGTCATTTCCTGCCAAGCCAGCAGCGGCTTGGCCACCAGCCGCTCGTCATTGGCCACCTCGGAGCGAATCGCCAGATCGAAGCCATCCCGGGACAGGTCGCGATAGTGGTTGTTCAGCTCCAGCTCGATCTGCACCTCGGGGTATTGCTGCGAGAACTCCAGCAGCAAGCCATCGAAAAACGTTTCCCCCAGCGACACCGGCACCGTCATCCGCACCGGCCCGGCCATGTCGTCTTTCAAACGCGCCAGCGCCTGACGTGCCCGCTCCACCTGAACGACCAGCGCTTGCGCCTGCGGCAGCAAAGCGGCGCCGGCGGCAGTCAGGCTCAGACGGCGCGTCGTGCGTTGCAGCAGCACCACGGAAAACTGTGCTTCCAACTGGCTGATGCGCTTGGACAACTGGCCCTTGCTGCAACCCAGTTGCTGCGCCGCCAGGGTAAAGCTGCCGGCCTCGATCAACACCGCAAACGCCGCCAGATCATCCATTTCGCTCATGGATTGTTTCCATTTGAAAACCAAAGGTTGCCTATTAGTGCGCTTATCCGCAGAAAAAACCACTCTAGACTGAAACCTCGTTCAACCCATTGAGGAACAGCCCATGAAGATTCTGTTGATCGGTGCCGCCGGCACCATCGGTTCGGCCGTGGATAAAGAGCTGAGCCAGCGTCACGAAGTCATCCGTATCGGTCGCAACAGCGGCGATTTCCAGGTGGACATCAGCGACAGCGCATCGATTCGCAAGCTGTTCGAGCAGACCGGCAAGTTCGACGCGCTGATCTGTGCCGCCGGTAACGTGACCTTCGCCCCACTCGGCGAGATGAACGCTGACAGTTTCGCTTTGGGCCTGAAAGACAAGCTGATGGGCCAGGTCAACCTGCTGCTGATCGGCCGCGAATACGCCAACGACGGTGCCTCGTTCACCTTCACCACCGGCGTGCTCAGCCACGACCCGATCCGTACCGGCGCCTCGGCGGCACTGGTCAACGGCGCTCTGGACAGCTTCGTCAAAGCCGCCGCCATCGAATTGCCGCGTGGCCTGCGCATCAACTCGATCAGCCCGACCGTGCTACTGGAAGCCATGGGCAGCTATGCCGCGTACTTCCGTGGCTACAAGCCGGTTCCGGCAGCCGATGTGGCATTGGCCTACGCGAAAAGTGTCGAAGGCCTGCAAACCGGTCAGACCTTTCACGTGGGCTAAACCCTTGTGATCAACGGTCAGCCTGCGTAACGTGGCGGCACTTGTCTGGAGAGCCGAAGATGCGTGTTGCCCGTTCGTTGATCGTTGTTGCCCTGCTGCCGTTGTTCGCCGCCTGCCAATTGCTCGATGGCCCGCGTGAAAGCGCGTCCCACGTCGGGCAGACCCGGATGCAGGGGCAGTTGACGGCAGCCGAGGGCAAACTGGTGTTCCAGCCGTGTGGAGAACAGCGTCAGTACGTGGTCAACGACATCGGCGGCACCAGCGTGCTGCAAGAGGCAGCGACCCTCGCCGACCAACAGGGCAAGCTGTTTGCCGATGTGCGCGGCAAGCTCATCGGCGACCGCCTCGACCTCGGCCAGTTGTACCGCATCGAGCGCTCTGGCACTGCGTGCGATGACCCGAACTTCAAACTGTTGATCCTGCGTGCCGCCGGCCACGGTCCCGAGTGGAACGTCAAAGTCAGCGGCAAGGGCATGGTCATCGACCGCGAAGGCCAGCCGGCGCTGGCGGTGCCTTATGTCGAAGAGCAACTGGGCGACGGTCGCTTCAACCTCAGCAGCGAAGCCAACAATCAGCGCATCGAGTTGTGGGTCGCGCCGCAGCGCTGCGTCGACAGCAGCACCGGCAGCGTGCAGCACATGAGCGCCGAGCTGCGCATCGACGGCAAGGTCGAGCGTGGTTGCGGGTATTTCGGCGGATCGCGTAACGACTGAGCGTTTTAGCCTCACCGGATCCGGCCTTTGCGGCTTATAATCGCGGCCTTCAAACGCCCTGGCGCAGTTGTGCGCCCCGCGAATCCGGATCCTCGCCATGTTACGAATCACCGAACTCAAGCTGCCAATCGACCATCCCGAAGAAGACCTGCGTGCCGCCATCGTGCAGCGCCTGGGCATCGCCAGCGATGATTTGCTCGATTTCACCTTGTTCAAGCGCAGCTACGACGCGCGCAAAAAGTCCTCCGAACTGTGCTTCATCTACACCATCGACCTCACCGTGCGCGACGAGGCCAAGGTGCTGGGCAAGTTCGCCGACGACCGTAACGTCAACGTGGCGCCGGATGTCAGCTACAAATTCGTCGGTCAGGCGCCAAGCGACCTGAGCCAGCGCCCGATCGTGGTCGGTTTCGGCCCGTGCGGGATTTTCGCCGGCCTGCTGCTGGCGCAGATGGGCTTCAAACCGATCATCCTTGAACGCGGCACCGAAGTTCGTCAGCGCACCAAGGATACCTGGGGCCTGTGGCGTAAAAGCGTGCTCAACCCCGAGTCCAACGTGCAGTTCGGCGAAGGCGGCGCGGGCACGTTCTCCGACGGCAAGCTGTACAGCCAGATCAAGGATCCGAAGTTCCTTGGCCGCAAAGTCCTGCACGAGTTCGTCAAGGCCGGTGCGCCGGAAGAGATTCTCTACGTCAGCAAACCGCACATCGGTACGTTCCGTCTGACCGGCATGGTCGAGACCATGCGTGAAGAGATCCGCGCCCTGGGTGGCGAAGTACGCTTCCAGGAACGCGTCACCGACGTGCTGATCGAAGACGGTCAACTGGTCGGCGTCGAGCTGGCGAGCGGTGAAACCCTGCATTCGAAACACGTGGTTCTGGCCCTCGGCCACAGTGCCCGCGACACCTTCCGCATGCTTCACAGCCGTGGCGTGTTCATGGAAGCCAAGCCGTTCTCGGTGGGTTTCCGCATCGAGCACCCGCAATCGCTGATCGACCGTGCGCGGCTGGGCAAGTACGCCGGCCACCCGAAGCTGGGCGCCGCCGACTACAAACTGGTGCACCACGCCAAGAACGGCCGTTCGGTCTACAGCTTCTGCATGTGCCCGGGCGGCACCGTGGTGGCGGCGACTTCCGAGCCGAATCGCGTGGTCACCAACGGCATGAGCCAGTACTCGCGTAACGAGCGCAACGCCAACTCCGGGATCGTCGTCGGCATCACCCCGGAAGTCGATTACCCGGGCGGCCCGCTGGCCGGGATCGAGTTGCAGGAGCGTCTGGAATCCCACGCGTTCATCCTCGGCGGCAGCGACTACAAGGCCCCGGCGCAACTGGTCGGCGACTTCATCAACGGCACCCCGTCCACCGAACTGGGCGAAGTCGAGCCGTCGTACAAACCGGGCGTGGCCCTGGGCGACCTGGCCTTGGCGCTGCCGGACTTTGCCATCGAAGCGATTCGTGAAGCGTTGCCGGCGTTCGAGAAACAGATTCGCGGCTACTCGCTGCACGACGCGGTGTTGACCGGGATCGAAACCCGTACCTCGTCGCCGCTGCGCATCACGCGTAACGAATCGCTGCAGAGCATGAACGTCAAAGGTCTGTTCCCGGCGGGTGAAGGTGCGGGTTATGCCGGTGGCATTCTGTCGGCGGGTGTGGACGGGATTCGGATTGCGGAAGCTGTGGCGCGGGACATTCTTGGTCTGGAAGCCTGATCAGCATGAGCTGACTCAACATAAAACCCTGTGGGAGCGAGCCTGCTCGCGAAAGCGGTATTTCAGACAACAATGATGTTGAATGAGATGACGCCTTCGCGAGCAGGCTCGCTCCCACATTGGTCTCTGTATTCGGCTTTAGATATTCGCGCGCTGGACTGAGTCAGGCAGCGGCTCACCCCGTTCGGCACTCGCCGCCACCGCCGCAATCAATCCCTCCAGCTCATAGCCCTGCGCCTTGAGCCACGTCTGATCGTAATAGGTGTCGGCATAACGCTCGCCGCCATCGCACAGAATCGCCACGATCGACCCCGACTCCCCCGCCGCTTTCATCTGCTGCGCCGCCATCAGCGCGCCGATCAGGTTGGTGCCGCTCGACCCGCCGACATGCCGTCCCAGACGCTGCGCCAGATAATGCATGGCCGCCAGCGACAAGGCGTCCGGCACCTTGACCATCGCATCGATGACCTTCGGCAGGAACGACGCCTCGACCCGTGGCCGGCCGATGCCTTCAATTCGTGAACCGCAGTCCAGACGCAGACTGGCGTCGCCAGTCTGGTAGTAATCGAAGAACACCGAGCGCTCGGCGTCGGCGCACAACACCCGGGTGCAATGCTGGCGATAACGCACGTAACGACCGAGGGTAGCGGTGGTGCCGCCGGTGCCGGGGCTGGAAATCAGCCAGCTCGGTTCCGGGTGTTTCTCGAAACGCATCTGCTGGAAGATCGACTCGGCGATGTTGTTGTTCGCCCGCCAGTCGGTGGCCCGCTCGGCGTAGGTGAACTGGTCAATGAAGTGGCCGCCATGCTCGCGGGCCAGACGTTCGGATTCGGCGTAAATCTGCGTCGGATCCTTCACCAGATGGCTCTGGCCACCGTAGAAGGCGATCTGCGCGATCTTCTCTTTCGAGGTGGTCGCCGGCATCACCGCAATGAACGGCAAACCGAGCATGCGCGCGAAATACGCTTCGGAAATCGCCGTCGAACCGCTGGACGCCTCGATCACCGGCGCGCCGGGTTTGAGCCAGCCGTTACACAATGCATACAGGAACAGCGAACGTGCCAGACGATGTTTGAGGCTGCCGGTGGGATGGCTCGACTCGTCCTTGAAATACAACTCGATGCCTGCAAACCCCGGCAGCGGCAAGGGGATCAGATGGGTGTCGGCGCTGCGCTGGAAGTCCGCTTCGATGATGCGGATGGCTTCGCGGGCCCACTGGCGGTTGTCGCTCATGGTCATGCTCTCGTTGAGTCGGGCAGGAGTAGCCTTGTCACAGGCTCAGTCCCCCAGCATAGGAAAAAACCGGCAAGGCTCACAGATACAGCTGAGGCTCAATTCATCCACCAACTGCCAGGTTCTGGGCAAATGGGTATCAGGCTTTTGCAGTAATTGCGCAGAACCCATCTCCCCGTTCTTTGAACTGAAGCGGCCTGCTCGCCCCCCTGCCAGACAAATAGCGAACAATCCGCACTTAATCAAAGATCCGTCCTACAGCCAGCAATTGTCCGCTTCGTTAACGTCGTGCAGCCCTTTCGAAGGGTTGTCGATGGATGAACGAAAGGACGCTCAGTGGCTCGCAACAAGGACATTCCCCGGGTTCCCAACCCGCCGGCGGGCGACGGTCATCACGTCACCTGGCGCTACATGACGGCCACTGAACTGGCCGAGCGCGACGCCCGACAAAATGCATACGACGCCATGCTGGCGCGGCAGGAGGCTTTCGAGCGCAGTCGAGAGGTTGCGGCGAAAAAGCCTGATCCCGTACGCGCCGGGTGCGTGTTCGCCAAGTCCTGCAAATTGCCGGACGCGATCATCGACTACGCGAATCCTTCGGGGATGGTACCCACCGACAGCCTGAAAGATTACGGAGATCTGGTCCTGCTCGGCGGCCGTGAAGCCGATGACAGCGGCGGCGTTCCACTCAAGAAAATCAGCGGCACTGCCATCCCGGCAGGCCTGGGCACCTTCGCCTTTGCGGGTGAGGCGTTCAAGGCATTGCCCGCCATCGCTTCCGCCGCCGTTGTGACACCTTTGGTCGGGCTGGTGGCGTTGCTCATGCCATCGAACCTGGGCGACAGCGCCCTCTACACCGAAGACCAGTTGCTCGCCCTCAGACAGGCACGCACCCGCGTGCGCCTGCACGTCGAACAACAGGCCGACGGCAGCCTGCGGGGCTACGGCTTCTACACCGGCAGGAATCGCGATTGGGAAATGGTCGATGTCGTGCAGTTCACCGCGCGCGGCAACCGGTTCGTCGCCGACCTGGGTGAAGGGGTCGAACTGCTCTGGACGCCGGCGGTGAATGGCTCGGACGTTCTCGGTATTCCGGCGCTGGAGGCTGCACCGCAAGCACCGCACATCTGGGTGTATCCGCCGACGAAAGCGGCGGACGGGATTCTGGTGAATCCGGTTTATCCGCCGGAGTATCGGGATTTCATTCTGGTGTTTCCGGCGGATTCGGGGGTTCGGCCTCTATACATCGTGGTCAACACCTCGCGCAAAGGCTTACCACCAGCAGGACACAGCTATCATAAACCTCCGAAAGCAGAGGAAATTACCGCGTTTCCCGGCCTGAAAAAGGCACAGAAAATGAATCCCGTACAAGGAGGTGGCGGACTTCGGGAGCGATGGAAGGATGCAAAAGGCAGGAGAATTTATGAGTGGGACTCGATGCACGGCGAGTTGGAAGTTTACCGTGCAAGTGACGGAACTCACCTAGGCGCTTTTGACCCTTTTACAGGAGAGCGACGAGAAGACCCGAAAGATGAAAGAAGCATCAGAAAAAAATACTTGTGAGGGTGATGATGGGATTAAAACTAAGGCTGGAGTGGTACGACAAGCAAACCCATCTATGCGAGGGCGAAGAATATTCCGAGGATTTAGGCGACGATGAAACCGTTTTGAATGCCTTGGGTATACCGGTGGAAAACAACATTAATAATGGCGGCTTCAACGTACTCGAAAGTTGGAAACCTGTCCTTCAACCTTACTTTCAAAATAATATTTCCCTAACGACTTACGACTATCAAATTTCGTTCGACTACAGCGACGTCTGGTAAGCGGCACCTCAGATCATAAAAAACCCCGACCAGTCACCTGATCGGGGTTTTTCTTTACCGCTCGTTGTCGCTTAGTGCGAAACGCGGCTGGTGCCACCGACGGTGGAGATGCGCACGCGCTCACCGACACGGAACACTTCGTTTTCCTGAACCTGTTGCACGTAGGCGCGCATGCTGCCGTCGTCTTCGCGCACGGTGATTTCCACGCCCTGGGTGCGGGTCAGGCCTTCTTCGGTGGCCGAACCGATCAGACCACCGGCCACAGCACCGATGACCGCCGCGACGATGCTGCCTTTGCCGCCACCGATGGCGCTGCCGCCTACACCGCCGACCACTGCGCCTGCAGCGCCGCCGATCGGGGTCTTGGTGCCTTCGATTTTCACCGGACGCAGGGATTCGATGGTGCCCATGCGAATCGTCTGCACACGACGCGCTTCGTCACGGGAGTAGGAGTCACCGGTCAGGCTCGACTGGCAGCCGGTCAGCAACATCGCCATCGTGGAAAAGGAAGCAACCAGCAGAACAGACTTACGCATAGCATCAACTCCAAAAGAACATGTGTTCATTAAACCCCGCTGCTTGACGCCTGTCACGACGCAGCCCGGATAAACTTGATTTTATTCAGGCCCGGTACAGGCACCTGCAAACTCACCCAACAGTAGCGCCAAATCGCCTAATCCGCCCTGCCGACCCAAGGATTTTCATGGATTACCTGATCATTTTCGTCACCACCGTCGCCGGTCTGTACTTCCATTGGTGGCTGTACGTGCGGATCAAACGCTGGATGGATCGTGATCTGGCCCTGTCGCTGGCGGGCAAGGATGAAGACAAACGCGCCTTCATGCTGGAACGACTGGCCGATGCCCGCGTGCAGAAGATCAAGCGTCGGGACCTGCCGAAGTGGCTCGAGGCCGCTGCGGCAGGCTATCCCGCTCGGTAGACTGCTCAGGGCGCCAGACGTTCAAGAATCCAGTTGGCGCCCTGCTGACGGTAGTTCAGGCGATCGTGCAGACGACTTGGACGGCCCTGCCAGAACTCGATGCGCTCAGGCAGCAGGCGGTAACCGCCCCAATGTTCCGGGCAGTCGGGCTGGGTGTCGCTGAAGCGCTGTTCAGTCGCCTTGAGCAGATCTTCCAGCTCGCCGCGCCCGTTGATCACCCGGCTCTGCGGTGAGGCCCAGGCGCCGAGCCGGCTGCCCAGCGGACGCACCTGATAATACGCGTCGGACTCTTGCGGCGTGACCTTCACCACTCGCCCTTCGACGCGCACCTGGCGTTCCAGGGTTGGCCAGAAAAACGTCATGGCCGCGAAAGGATTCGCCGCCAGATGCTGGCCCTTGGCGCTGTCGTAGTTGGTGAAAAAGGTGAAGCCCTGCGCGTCCAGCCCCTTGAGCAGCAGAATGCGGCAATGCGGCCGCCCGTCCGAATCCACCGTGGCCAAGGTCATGGCGTTGGCTTCCACTGGCGCCTGTTCGGTTTTCACCGCGTCGGCAAACCATTGGTGGAACAGCGCAAACGGTTCGCCCGGGGCTTGCGCCTCGGTCAGTCCGTCCCGGGTGTAATCACGACGCATATCTGCCAGAGCCTGGGTCATGGCGCATTCCTTTTCGTTAGCGGATCACTGCTTGGAAGTATCGCTTGCAGCAACTTTCTTGTCAGTCGCTGCGGCTTTAGCCGGGGCGGTTTTCTTGGCAGGGTTTTTTGCCGGTGCCTTGGTCGCTGCTTTCTTCGCAGGTGCCTTGGCGGCGGCTTTCTTCGCTGGAGCCTTTTTGGTTGCAGGTACAGCAGCCTTCGAAGCGGCCGGCGCCGGGGTGACCGGTTTGGCTGCAGGCTTGACGTCCTGTGCGGCAAGCATCGTGGTCGGTGCCGGCGCCGGCATGTTGTACTTGCTCAACAGCGCAACCATGGTGTTCTGCGGGGTCACCAGCAGTTCGACGCGACGGTTCAGGGCACGGCCTTCGGCGCTGTCGTTGGCCGCACGCGGGGCATCGCCGCCCATGCCGCGCAGCATCAGGCGATCGCGCTGCAAGCCGCTCAGGCGGAAGATCGCCGCCACGGACTGGGCGCGCTCCTGGCTGAGTTTGACGTTGGCCGGCGCGGCACCGGTGTTGTCGCTGTGACCAAGCACCAGAACTGCGGTTTTCGGGTCGGCTTCGAGGATTTTCGCGACATTGGTGAACGGACTGAGGGTCACCGGCAGCAGCATCGCTGGACGTTTCGGGTTGAACGAGCCTTCAACCGGCGCGATCACCACCAGCACGTTGTCACGACGCTCGAGTTGCAGATTGCTGTCCTTGATCGCTGCACGCAGTCGTGGCTCGTAGTCATCCAGCCAGGCCTGGGTAACTTTCGGATCAGGCATCGGCACCACTTTCGCCGTGGACTGATCCTTGCCGCCGAACGGCCACCACCACTTGGTGCCGGTGTCGGCATCGGCCTTGGCCACTGCCGCCGGTTTGACTTCGGGTTTCACATCGGCCTTGGCGGTCGAATCATCGGAACCGCCGAACGGCCAGTACCAGTGGCTGCTGCTTTCAGTCTTGGCAACTGGTGCGGTAGCGGCAGGTTTGAGCGGCGCCGGGGCTGCGACAGGAGCCGGGGCTGGGGCCGGCTCTTTGGCCGCCACTTTGTCGGAGGAACCGAACGGCCACCAGTTGCCGCCATCCGCATCGTTTTTAGGAGTCTGTGCGCAACCGGTGATCGCAACACACAGGGCCAGGGCGAGAGTTTTTTTGGATGACATTGAAAATCCACAAAGTGAAGTAATGAAAAATCAGAGCTCTTTTGCCCGGATAAACTGACGCTTTGAATCGAAAAACCGGATCTGGTTCCAACCCTGGAACCTCATGTAAAGCTTTACAGACAAGTGGCAAGTACCCGCGCCAGTTGCTGCGCGCGCGGATCCATCAAGACGTACGGCCCAAGGGTATTTGTCACAAAACCGAACGCGACATCGTGCTCAGGATCAGCAAAACCCACTGAACCGCCCGCCCCCGGATGACCAAACGCCCGCGGGCCGAGGCCGTAGGTGGCGTTCGCCATGTCCGGTTGATCGAGCATGCAGCCCAGACCGAAGCGGGTGCGGGTCAGCAGGGTCTTGTCCTCGCCGTAGCTGTGTTCGCGGGTCAGCTCTTCGAGCATTTCGCTTTCAAGCAGGCTGCCGTCGAGCAAACCGGCGTAGAAACCGGCCAGGCTGCGCGCGTTGCCATGACCATTGGCGGCCGGCTGCTGCATGCGGCGCCATTCCGGTTTGTTGGTGCTGGTGAGCACCGACGGCGGATTGGTGAAGGCGCGAGTGGTCATGGCGGTCGGTTCGCGCATGGTCACTTGCAACAGGCGCTGGGCCGCGGCATCGCCGACGTTGCCCTTGCCCCGAGCGATGTGCGCCACGCGGTAGAACTCTTCGTCAGCCAGACCGACGTGGAAATCCAGCCCCAGCGGCTTGGCGACACGAGCAACGATCGACTCGCCCGGCCCACGACCGTCAGCGCGACGCAGCAACTCCCCGACCAGCCAGCCATAGGTGATGGCGGCATAGCCGTGGCCGGTGCCCGGCGTCCACCACGGCGCTTCGGCCGCAAGGGCGTCGACCATGGTCTGCCATTCGTAGAGGGCGGCAGGCGCCAGCAACTCGCGCAGGGCCGGCAGACCGGCCTGATGGCAGAGCAGTTGGCGCAGGGTGACGGATTCTTTACCGGCGGCAGCGAATTCCGGCCAGTAGCGGGCAACCGGTGCATCCAGTTGCAGTTTGCCTTCGGCCACCAGTTGCAGCGCCGTGACCGCGGTGAAGGTCTTGGTGCAGGAAAACAGGTTGGCGATGGTGTCGCTGTGCCAGGCTTCGGTACCATCCTTGTCGGCCGTACCGGACCAGAGGTCGAGGACGGTTTCTCCGCCGACCTTGATGCACAGGGCTGCGCCGCGTTCCTGGGGATCGTCGAACAGTGCCGCGAAAGCCTCGCGCACCGCTTCGAATTGAAGCTCGTAATGTCCCTGAATCTGCACCCGCAACTCCCCCGCGAAAACGCTCTACAAAGTGGCCCGCATTGTTCCAGCCCTTGAGGGATTTGGGAACAGCTGCGGGCCGGACGGTTGAATGCTGTAGTGAGGCGGCTGACGCCTTCGCGAGCAGGCTCGCTCCCACACTGGATCGATGGTGTTCACAAATCCGATGTGGGAGCGAGCCTGCTCGCGAAGAACGATGACGCGGTCTAAACCTTAATGACCATTGCCCGAGTGCCCACCGGCATGCCCGCCCCCCGGGCCTTTGCCGGCTTCAGCCTTGCGCCCGCCTTCGGCTTCATGACCGGCGGCGGCCGCTTTCTCAGCCTCCTTGCCCAACTGATCGATCGCCTGCAAATTGCTCTTGCGCACCGCCTCGACAAAGCCCTGATACGGCAGATCGGTAATCCCCACCAGGCCGAAGTGCCCGTTCTCGCCATCGAGCAGACGCCCGGTCACCGGTTGATCCAGATACTGGAACCAGTGCACGCCGACAATCGACGGTTCACTCAGCGCCTGTTTGAGGAAATTGGCGTACGCCGGGCCACGATCTTCTTCCCGCGCCAGTTGCGTCACGCCACCCCAGAACGGGCCACGATCACTGGAGCCGAAGTTGAATTCGGTGATCAGTACCGGTTTGTCGAGGGCGCGCAGAGCGGCGAAGTCATAGCCGTCCTGTGGTTTCAGCGTGTACATGTTGAAACTCAACACGTCGCAATACTGCGCGCAGGACGCAACCGCTTCCGGAGTGCTGGTGGCGAAACGGCCACCGAGCAGCAACTGATTCGGCGCGTGCCACTTCAGCGAATCGGAGATGGTTTTGAAGTAAGTGTCGGCGAACACTTTCTGGAAGTATTTGAAGTCGTTTTCGATTTCCGGGTGCTCCGGATTCGGCATCGGTGGCACGAAACCCGGGTCTTCCATCAATTCCCACGCCGGCAGATCAATGCCCCACGCTTTCGACAGCCCCGCCTGGTTGCGGTACTTGTCGCGCAGTTGCTTGAGGAATGCGCGCTTGGCCGGCACGTCGGTGGTCATTTTCAATGTGCCGTAGGCCAGAGCGTAGCGCGACTGCGGGTCGTCGCCGGGGCCGGCCCAGGCCAGTTCGTTGTCGGCGTAGTAGCCGATCAACCACGGATCATCACGATGATCGCGGGCAGCAATGGCCACGGCACGCTCGGTGGCCATGGCGAAACGCGGGTCGAACGGGTCAGGCATGCCGCCCCACCAGTCGCTGCCGGTGCTGATGCTGGTGTAGTCGCCGACGATCGACAGCGGCAAGGTGTACGGCACCCGCTCGGCGTCGGCGAGCGAGTCGGCACTCCAGTTGCCGACGGTGTTGAAACCCCAGGCCTGCAGGCGATCGAGGGTGTGCGTGGCCCACTTCTGCTGATCGACCGTGGCCTTGCACGGCGCAGCGACGGGTTGATCGGCAGCCTTTTCAGCAGTCGTCGCTACGGCGTCTGTTTTCGCCGCTGCGGCGACACCGGCCTTCGCCTCGTTTGACTTTGGCACAGGCTCGGCAGCTTTTAATGCTGTTTCTTCAACCGCACCAGCCTTGGCCGCTTCAGCAATTCCGGCCTTGGTATCGCTGTCCGGTTTGCAGGGCTCGCCGTAAACCCGCTGCAGGTTGGCGCCATAGAAGTCGTACCAGCGCCCGTTGCCATAGCCGCGGCCCTGATCGGCGCCGTTGCCGCCACGGTTATCGCCTTCGCCGAAATGGCTGGCGAGCGGCTCGTCGGCCTTGGGCAGGGATTCGAACATCCACTCACGCCCGGCCACGTAAGTCTGGTTGACCTGCGGGCTGACGGTGTTCACCCCCAGCGAATAGAACGGATGCCCTTCCGGCGTCACCAGATACCAGCGACCGTCACGCTTTTCGGTGCGGAAAAAACCGCTGGCCTTGAACGCCGGGCCTTTATTCCAGCCACCGAACTTGTCCAGCGAGGACTTTTCGCGCTCGGCCAGCCAGGTTTTCAGCTGTTGCTGTTCCTTGGCGGCGGCGGATTTCAGTTGTTCGTCGTTACTGATTTTTTCCGGCCATTTGCTGCGGGTCGATTGACCGTAGGCGTCCACCAGATTGCCGTAGACGGCCTGGGTCACAGCATCGCCGTCCTGCACGCCGAATCGCTCGAGCAGCAGGCTCTGCGCGGCTTTCGGCTGATCCATCCACAGACTCACCGACACCACCTGGCTGCGATCCAGTTCACCGCTGCTGCTGGCCAGCAGAATTCGCTGGCCATCGACAGTCATCGGCATCGGCGGCCCGGCCTTCATGCCCTGGCTCAGTGGCGAAGTCGCCACCAGCGGCACCAAAAGGGTTTGCGCGGGTCCGGCCGGCAGGTCGACGCGGCTGGTCAGGGTCTGGCCGTTGTTACTCTGGATTTGCACATAGACCGTCACGGCCCAGTTCATTGCGCTTTGCAGACGCAGGCTCATCATGCCCGACTGCGACCAGTCCCAGGCGCCGGTTTGCGGAGTCAGACGCAGGGTCGGGCGAGCCACCGGGTTGAACGTCACCCGGCGCAGCACTTCACCTTCGGGGGTTTGCTCGGCGTTGGCTTGTGGCAGGTCAGTGTTTTCGGTGACGACTTTCACCACGTCGGCAGGACGGACGAAGTTGAACAGGGTCTGCTGACCCGCAGGCGCCGCCAGTAACGGGGCAGCGAAAATCAAGGCGAATACGGCAGGCAACGAACGGCGAATCATAAGAACGGAGTTCTCCCTAACGACCAACTAAGGCCAATGGAAAAGCATGGCAGAGAGATAGACAGCGCGGCGGGCAAAACTGCCCACCGTTGTCTCAGGATATTTCACGACGGAATGGCGGCAACGCATTGAGGATCGCCTTGCCGTAGCGCTGGGTGACCAGGCGCCGATCGAGCAAGGTGATGGTGCCGCGGTCCTCTTCGGTACGCAGCAGACGCCCGCAGGCCTGAACCAGTTTCAGCGAGGCATCGGGCACCGAGATTTCCATGAACGGATTGCCGCCCCGGGCCTCGATCCACTCCGACAGCGCCGCCTCGACCGGGTCGTCCGGCACCGAGAACGGGATCTTGGCGATCACCACGTGCTCGCAGTAGGCGCCCGGCAAGTCCACGCCTTCGGCGAAACTGGCGAGGCCGAACAACACGCTGGAATCGCCGCCATCGACCCGCGCCTTGTGCTTGTTCAGGGTTTCCTGTTTCGACAGGTTGCCTTGAATGAACACTTGCTTGCGCCAGTCGCGGTCGAGGCCGTCGAACACGTCCTGCATCTGTTTGCGCGAAGAGAACAGCACCAGCGTGCCGCGCGAGCCTTCGACCAGATCCGGCAACTCGCGGATGATCGCCGCGGTGTGAGCCGCGGCGTCGCGTGGGTCGGCCTTCAGATCCGGCACCCGCAGCACACCGGCGTCGGCGTGATGGAACGGGCTCGGCACCACGGCGGTGACGGCTTTTTTCGGCAGACCGGCGCGCATGCGGAAACGGTCGAAAGTGCCCAGCGCGGTCAGCGTTGCCGACGTCACCAAGCAGCCGTAGGCCACGTTCCAAAGGCTGCGGCGCAGGGTTTCGGCGGCAAGAATCGGGCTGGCGTTGACCTCGATGTCGAACAGCGAACCGCTTTCGGCCAGCGTCAGCCAGCGCGCCATCGGCGGGCTGTCTTCCGGGTCTTCGGCGGTGAACGCGGTCCACAACTCCCAGTTGCCCGACGCCCGCGACAACAGGCTGCCGAACAGCGGATACCACTCCTCGGCCTGATTGCTGGCGATGCCGATGTTGACCTCGCCGTCCATGCCTTCCTTGAGCAGGTCGGTCAGGCGGGTGAACAGATCGTTGAGCCGCGAATAACCCTTTTTCAGCTCGATGCCCATTTCGCGCATGTGCTCGGGAATCACCCCGCCGACGAAACGATGGCGTGGTCGTTCGCGACCTTCGACGTCTTCGCCGGGTTTGAAATCGGCAATCTGCTCGCACGCGGTGAACATGAACTGCTGCTGGGTCTTGATCTCGCGCGCCAGCTCGGGCACTTGCTCGATCAGCTTGCCGAGATCGCCCGGCAGCGGATGCTGGGCCAACAGTTTGGTGAGGTTCTTCGCGGTGGTTTCCAGCCAGTCGGCGGTGGAACGCAGACGCGTGTAGTGGGCGAAGTGGCCGATGGCCTTGTCCGGCAGGTGGTGACCCTCGTCGAATACGTAAATGGTGTCGCGCGGGTCGGGCAGCACCGCGCCGCCGCCCAAAGCGAGGTCAGCCAGCACCATGTCGTGGTTGGTGACGATCACGTCGACCTTGCCCATGCCTTCGCGCGCCTTGTAGAAAGCGCATTGGCCGAAGTTCGGGCAGTGGCGATTGGTGCACTGGCTGTGATCGGTGGTCAGGCGCGCCCAGTCGGCGTCTTCCAGCGCGTTGGGCCAGCTGTCGCGGTCGCCGTCCCATTTATTGCCGGCGAGCTTCTCGATCATGCTGGTGAACAGCTTCTGACTGGCCTCGTCGACCTCGATCTTGAAACCTTCCTCTTCGAACAGCTGGGCGGTGGCAGTTTGCGCGTGGCCTTCCTGCAGCAGCATGTCGAGCTTGGACAGGCACATGTAGCGGCCACGGCCCTTGGCCAGCGCGAAGCTGAAGTTCAGCCCGCTGTTGCGCATCAGGTCGGGCAAGTCCTTGTAGACGATCTGCTCTTGCAGAGCCACGGTCGCGGTGGCGATCACCAGGCGCTTGCCGGCCAGTTTCGCCGTGGGGATTGCCGCCAGGCTGTAGGCCACGGTCTTGCCGGTACCGGTGCCGGCTTCCACCGCGACAATCGCGGGGTCGCCACTGCGCCGGCCTTCGTCGTCGGTGTCGATATCCCCGAGGACTTTGGCGATTTCAGCGATCATCAGGCGCTGGCCGTAACGCGGCTTGAGGCTCTTGGCTTCAAGAAAACGCGAATAGGCGCCCTGGATCGTGGTTTTGAGTTCAGTGCTGATCATTGATTGTCGGGCGCTAAAAACGCTGGATAAATTTTCAGTGGTTTCGGATGGCGGCTATCATACCCCGCTAATTAATCCTGCGCAGAACGGAGTGCCCCAATGACACCTTTTAGCTTCGTTTATCCGCTGCATGTCCTGTCCGCCCTGGTCTGGGTCGGCGGCATGTTTTTCGCCTGGATGGTCCTGCGCCCGGCGGCGGTAAAGGCTCTCGACGGCCCTGGCCGCCTGACCTTGTGGGTGGAAGTGTTTCAAGGTTTTTTCCGCTGGGTCTGGGTCGCGGTGATTCTGCTGCCGATCAGCGGCGTCGGCATGTTGCACTTGCAGCAGGTCGGATTCGAGACCGCGCCGAAGTACGTACAGGTGATGATCGGGCTGTATGTGGTAATGACGGCGCTGTTTATCCGGATTCAGGGTTTGATGCTGCCAGAGTTGCGCAAAGCCGTTGAAGCCAAGGAATGGCCAATGGGTGCGGCGGTGCTGGGGCGGATTCGCCGGGTAGTGGGGATCAATTTGATTGTGGGGTTGGTGCTGGTGGCGATTGCGGCGGCGCGGCCGATGTTCTGACCCGCTGACGGCAAGCACTAAAAGCACTATTTGAGGTGAGGGGATTTATCCCCTCACCTCAAATAGTGAACAGTGCTGTTATTCAGAGGCGCTGTACGGTCACCGCCCCCGCCGCACCCACCGGCCCAGGCTGACCATCCGCCCCGGCCTTGCCGTTCTTGCCGCCATCGGCGCGATACACCAGGCAGCCCTTGGACTGGCCGCCCTTGCCCGCCTTGCCGCCAACACCCGCTGGACCACCGGCGCCGCCCGCAACGTTGACCTTGATCAGCTCGGCCGGAAACTCGCGCGGCACTTCCAGACGCACCAACGCACCCGGTGCACCCGGCTGGCCGTCACTACCATTGCTGCCGTCAAAACCATGACCGGCCGCGCCCCAGGTGCAGCCCGGATCTTCGCCGTTGCCGCCATCCAGGCCGACGAAACCCGGTGCGCCGGTGCCGCCACGGGCATCGACAAACAGTTTTGGCGCGTTCAGTGCCTTGAACTGCAAATTCAGATTGCGCCCGGCACGGGCAGCTTTTTCATAGGTGCCCGGCGCGCCGCGTGCGGTGATCAGGCTGCCTTCGGACAGTTCGGCACGAATGACTTTCATGTCCAGCGCCTGTTCACTCGGGACGATCGCGATGCGCGCTTCGTGGCCCAGGCGCAATTCGCCGACGGTCAGCTCGGTCACATTGGCAGGAATCAGCAAGGTGCCGTAGTCCGCCACGTCCAGGCGTTCCAGCTGCAAGGTGCTGGCGGTGTTGGGCAAACGCATCAGGGAGTTGGTTTCGACGCTGACCACCTGGGCGCAGGCCAGAGGACTGATGAGTGCAGCGAGCAGGCAAAGTTTACGCATGGGAAGAAGCCTCCGGAGCGGCCGGGGCCGGGATGGTTTGCAGGTGAAAAACGCCGAACAGCAGGATGCGCAGACGGTCGCGCCACGGGTTGGGACGCCCTTTGAGGCGCGAGAAAAGCAACTCCAGCACATGCAGCGCCAGCAGCGAGGCACCGGCCAGATTGACCAGCGCATGCAGCGGATGCACAAACGGCAGCAGCAGATTGACCACCACCACGCACCAGAACAGCAGGGTCAGCAAACGCCCCAGCCCCCAGAAAACCTTCATACGCTCCCCCGTGTCGGAATTATTCTTTGGGCGCACAGTAACGGCTTACGCGGGGGATAAGCCAGAGGGGCAAAAGAAAAAACATTTGTCAGTCGTCGGATCGCTGCCGGTTCGACGACGATCGTCGACCGGCAGCTCTAGCCTGCGGACTACAGACAAGTCCTAGCGATTGATATGCAACTCCACCCGACGGTTTTTTGCCCGTCCCTCGTCCGTTGCGTTGTCAGCCACCGGCTCGCTCTCGCCGCGCCCTTCACTGGTCAGTTTGTCCGGCGCCAGGCCCTGACTCAGCAGGTACGCCGCCACGCTGCTGGCGCGTCGTTCCGACAGTGCCTGGTTGTAGGCGTCCGAACCTTTGCTGTCGGTATGGCCGATAACCTTGATGCTGACCACGTCGGCGTTGCGCAATTTGTCCATCAGCGTATCGAGCTGGGCCTTGGCGGCAGGGGTCAGGTCCGACTTGTCGAAATCGAACAACACATTGCCGGCATCGCTGAGGGTGATGACTTCCGATTGCGGCGCAGGCTCGGGGGCTTTTGCAGTGACCGGATATTGCGGCAGCGGACAGCCGCGATGATCGACCGGGGTATTGGCCGGGGTGTCAGGGCAACGGTCGCGGCGGTCGAACACGCCATCGCCGTCTTCATCGCCATCCTGGGCATAACAGATCAGCCCGCCAGTCAGAATCCCCAACGCCGCACCGCCACCAGCCCAGCCGCCACTTTCAATGGCGCCAAGACCGCCACCGACCAGCCCGCCGATCAGGCTGCAGATCGGCCACGTACGTTGATTGAGGGGGGCATCGCCATCGCTATGAGTGGCGCAACCGGTGAGCAGGCTGCCCAGCAGCAGCACCGGCAAGACGGACCTTGAGAAAACAGTCATTGTGAAAGCTCCTGTGTCACCGGCCCATACCGGTTACACAGGAGTAAAGACCCGCATCCGCGACTGCACAAGCCGCAGATGCGAGAGGGGCTAGCGGACGATTTTGATTTCGGTACGACGGTTCTGTGCGCGACCGTCTGCGGTTTTGTTATCCGCCACTGGCTGGCTTTCACCCATGCCCGAGACCGAAACGAAGCTGGCACGCGGCACACCCTGCTGGATCAGGTATTCCACCACCGAGTGCGCACGGCGATCCGACAGTTTTTTGTTGTAGGCATCGCTGCCGACGCTGTCGGTGTGGCCGGTCACGGTCAGTTGCGCCGTGGACGACTCTTGTTTCAGGCGCGTGGCGACTTTATCCAGCACCTGTTTGTCGGAGCCGGTCAGGGTGGCTTTGTCGAACTGGAAGTGCACATCGCGAATGACGATAGTTTCTTCCTTGACCACAACCGCCTCTTCTACCACTGGCGCAGGGGCAGGTGGTGGGCAGCCGTCAGCATCGACCTGCACGCCTTTAGGCGTGTGCGGGCACTTGTCGCGACTGTCCGGCACACCATCGCCGTCTTCGTCGCCATCACCGTGCACCCAGCAATAGGCGGCTGCCGTACCACCGACCACCAGCGCGCCATAACCGGCCCACGCCGAACTTTCCGTCGCGCCGAGACCGGCACCGACTACACCACCGACCGCCGCACAGGTCGGCCAGTCGGTTTTCTGCAAACCTGCGCAACCAGTCAACACACTGGTTAGCAGAATCAAAGGTAATGCTGTCCGAACTATGCTCATCTGGTTTTCTCCTGAGGGATCGGCTTAGAACCGATTCACGGAGTAAAGACCGGAGTTTTAATCTCCGCCAGCAATAGGCCACTGGCATTTGGGACCGTGTTCACAGGGATTCGGCACTTTTGCCGCCCGCGGCAAATCGGGGTCTAGGCCGGATCCGTCTGGCGCGCTAGTCTTGGCGATCTGATTGAGGAGCTTCGATGAACGTCGCCATTTCTTCGCGCACGCCGCAACAGGCGCTGGCTGCTTTACTGGATCGCTATGCCCCGGCGCGTCTGCTGTTGATCGGCGCCAGCGAATTTCCGGCGCTCGCCGCTTTCAAGCAGGCACATCCGGACACCTGCGTGGCCCACGCCGCACCCGGTGCATTGCCCGCCGAACTGGCGGCGCGGCGCTTCGACCTGGCGCTGGTGGTCGATTGCCTGGAGCACCTGCCCAAGCGTGACGGCTTGAATCTGCTGGGCGGGATTCGCAACCTCAACGCCAGTCGCATTGCAGTGCTGGCGGATCTGCCGGCCAGCGGCTGGCAGGAAACCGATTTCTACTCGCTGGCGCTGCAGGCCAGTGAACGCTTCCAGCGTGACGATCAGGTACTGACCCTGTTCACCTATGATCTGCTTGACTACAAACAAGTCCCCGACTGGCTCAACTCGCGATTCTGGGCCAATCCGGAAAACTTCGGCAAATACTGGTGGTAATGCAATGAGTACAGCCATTTGCCCGTGCGGCAGCGGCAACCTGCTGGAGGCCTGCTGCGGTCACTATCACGAAGGCCACCCGGCGCCGTGCGCCGAAGCGCTGATGCGTTCGCGCTACAGCGCCTACGTGCTGGGGCTGATCGATTATCTGGTGGCCACCACCTTGCCCGCCCAGCAGGCCGGTCTGGATCGCCAGTCGATCAGCGCCTGGAGCGCGCAGAGCACCTGGCTCGGCCTTGACGTCGAAAGCTCGGAAGTGTTCGGCGGCCAGCCCGAGCATGCCTTCGTCACCTTCACCGCGCGCTGGCACGACAGCCAGGGCGAACACAGCCACCGCGAGCGCTCATCTTTCGTGCAGAACGCCGGGCGCTGGTACTTCATCGACCCGACCGTGCAGTTGAAGCTGGGGCGCAATGACGCGTGCCCGTGTGCCAGCGGGCAGAAGTTCAAGAAGTGCTGTGCGGGGTATTTCGGCGCATAAAGGGAAGTGCCGACTAGACTGGGCACAAAGGGAGTTTTTTCGATGCTCGGTCACTGTCGCACACTGCATGGCTTGTTATTGATGCTGATCCTGAACCTCGGCGGTTGCGCCTCATGGTTCAGCGACGACAGCGTCGACCCCGCCGTGCACCTGGTAAAAGTCGAGGTGGTGCGGGCCAAGCTGCTCGAACAGAAATTCATCCTGCACTTTCGCATCGACAACCCCAACGACAGCGACCTGACGGTGCGCGGCATGGAATATCGCATTCATCTGGCAGACCTGTTGCTTGCCGAAGGCGAGCATGAACACTGGATCACGGTAGGACCGAAAAGCAGCGCGTTCTATCGGATACCGATCCGCACCAACCTGTGGCCGCGGGTCAAGGACGTGGTGAAAATGCTGAAAAGTCAGCACCAGCAGGTGCCCTATCGATTGCAGGGCGAGATGGAAACCGGTTTATTCATCGCCCACTACGTGCACCTGGAGCGCAATGGCGTGATAATCCCCGCCGATTTAATTCCGGAGCACAACCGATGACTCAGCAACCTCATGTCCATGGCCCTGACTGCAACCACGATCATGACCATCATCACGATCACGACCATGGCCATGTCCACGGCCCGAACTGCGGCCACGCCCACCAGGAACCGGTGCGCAACGCCCTGAAAGACGTCGGCCGCAACGACCCTTGCCCATGCGGCAACGGCAAGAAATTCAAGAAGTGCCACGGCGCTTGATGCTTCAGGTGAAATCCTTCTTCGCCTGACACATTGCCTTCGCGAGCAAGCCCGCTCCCACAGTTGACCGCGTTGCCGCTGACTGAACGCAGTCGACTGTGGGAGCGGGCTTGCTCGCGAATGGGCCGGTACATTCACCCCCAAAATGTTCAGACAGCCGCCAGAATCTGCGCAGCGCTGACCACCGTCGCATACTCCCCCTGCAAATTCCCCAGCGACATCCCGTGCACTTCTTCGGCTGAACGCGGTGTGCCGAAATAATCGGCCTTGTCGAAGGTGAAACACGCATCCTCCGCCACCCACGCCTCAAACCCCAGATTGCCCGCCGTGCGCGCTGTGGATTCCACCGAGTTGTTGGTCGCTACACCAACAATGATCAATTGCCCGATCCCCGCCTCACGCAGCTGCGCTTCCAGCCCCGTGGCACAAAACGCATCCGGTACCTGTTTCTGGATCAGCCATTCACCGTCCTGCGGCATGAATCGCTGCTGAAATTCCACCCCTGACTGCCCGGGCCAGAACACCGAATCCGGTTCACGCGACAGATGCTGCACATGAATCACCGGCCGCCCGCTACTGCGCCACACCCTCAGTAAATCGAGCATGCGCTCTTCGGCCTGTGGATTATTCCGCCTACCCACTCGCGGCTGCAGAATGCCTTGTTGCTGGTCGATGATGATCAGTGCGGCGTTGGCCTTGAGCTCCATGGCGTCTTCTCACGAGAGTCATTTGATTCCCGCACTTCATCACCCACCCCTGCAAATAAGCAAGCCATCAGACAATCATCGATCAATGGCAAGAAATAACCACTCGCCCCGCTTGCGCGGCCATCTCCTGCTCACTAACGTAGCGGCTTTATTGCGCCCCCAGCCTCTACACCCCCGCAGGAGCTTTGCCATGGCCTCGCCAGCCCTTACACATTTTCTACCCCGGTTCGGCGTTGCCGCAGCAGTGACCGGTGTCTTGAGCCTGTCCGGTTGCCAGACCTGGAACGCGCAGGACACCGTTCCTCCCACCTCCGGCGTGCAACCGCTCAAGGGTCTGGCACAGAACGTCTCGGTACGACGCAATGCCATGGGCATGCCGTTGATCGAAAGCAACAGCTTCCACGACGCGCTGTTCACCCTCGGTTACGTGCATGCCAGCGACCGCATCAACCAAATGGTCACCCTGCGCCTGCTGGCCCAGGGCCGACTGGCGGAAATGTCCGGCGCCTCGATGCTCGACGCCGACCGCTACATGCGCGCGGTCAACCTGAAGAAAAGCGCCGACGAGCTGTACAAGGCCTCGTCGCCACGCCTCAAGCGTTTCTTCGAAGTCTATGCGCGGGGCGTCAACGCCTACCTGTTCCGCTACGCCGACAAACTGCCGGGCGACCTCGCGTCCAGCGGCTACAAGCCGGAATACTGGAAACCGGAAGATTCGGCACTGATGTTCGCGTTGCTGAACTTCAGCCAGTCGGCCAACCTGCCGGAAGAGATTGCCTCGCTGGTGCTGGCGCAAACCGTGAGCAGCGACAAACTCGCCTGGCTGACCCCGTCCGCACCGGATGAAAACCTGCCACTGGCCGAGGCTGACAAGCTGCAAGGCCTCAAGCTCAACGGGCAGATTCCCGGCCTGACGGAGCTGAGCAACGCCAGCCAACAACTGGCGGCGGTGAATCTGCTCGGCGCCAGCACCTCGAACAACTGGGCCATCGCCCCGCAACGCAGCCGCAGCGGCAAGAGCATTCTCGCCAGCGATGCCCATGGCCCACTGGCAGCGCCGTCGCTGTGGACTTTCGTGCAGATCCGCGCGCCGAAATATCAGGCCGCCGGTGTCACCGTCGCCGGTTTGCCGATGGTCCTCGGTGGTTTCAACGGCAAAGTGGCGTGGAGCGCCACCAGCGTGCTCGGCGACAATCAGGACCTGTTCCTGGAAAAAATCCGCCGTCAGGGCAACAGCCTGACCTATGAGGTCAATGGCAAATGGCAGCAGCTGGGCGTGCGCAACGAAACCTATTTCGTCAAAGGCCAGCGACCAATTCGCGAAGCGGTGTACGAAACCCGCCACGGCGCGCTGCTCAACAGTGCTCAGGCCGTACAGGGCAACGGTTTCGGCCTGGCCCTGCAGACCCCGAGCTTCACCGACGACAAATCGCTGGACGCATTTTTCGACCTGACCCGCGCGCAGAACGTTGAACGTGCGTCAGACGCCAGCCGCGAGATCCGCGCCATCGCCCTGAACATGGTATTCGCCGACGCCAGCAACATCGGCTGGCAGGTCACCGGACGTTTCCCCAACCGTCGCGAAGGCGAAGGCCTGCTGCCATCGCCGGGCTGGGAGGGTCGTTACGACTGGGACGGTTACGCCGACCCGATGTTGCACCCGTACGATCAGGACCCGACCCAGGGCTGGCTCGGCACCGCCAACCAGCGGGTCATTCCTCACGGCTACGGCATGCAGTTGTCCAACTCGTGGGCGGCGCCGGAGCGCGGTGAGCGCTTGGCGGAACTGGCCAACAGCGGCAAACAGGACGGTCGCAGCGTGATCGCCATGCAGTACGACCAGACCACGACGTTTGCCGCCAAACTGAAGAAAATGTTTGAAGCGCCGGGCATGAAGCAGCCGCTGAAACAGGCGATCGACGCCCTGCCGGAAGCCGATCGCAACAAGGCGCGCGAAGCCTTCACGCGGTTGATGACGTTTGACGGCAAGCTCAGCCCGACCTCGGCGGATGCGGCGATCTATGAACTGTTCCTGCAAGAAAGCATGAAGCAGATCTTCCTCGATGAGCTCGGCCCGGAGTCGAGCCCGGCGTGGAAAGCCTTTGTTGCCAATGGCGACTTGTCCTACGCGGCGCAGGCCGATCACCTGCTCGGGCGCGAAGACAGCCCGTTCTGGGATGACTTGCGTACACCGCAGAAAGAAGACAAAGCCGTGATTCTGGCGCGCAGTCTGGCCGCCGCGATCAACGCTGGCGACAGTCAGTTGGGCGGCGACCGCAAGGCCTGGCAGTGGGGCAAACTGCACAGCTACACGTGGAAAAACGCCAATGGCCAGACCGTTCGCGGCCCGCTGGCAGCCGGCGGCGATCACACCACGCTCAATACCGCGGCGTTTGCCTGGGGTCAGGACTTCAGCACCACGCGTGCGCCGTCGATGCGTTTCATCGTCGACTTCAGCCAGAGCGAACCGCTGATGGGGCAGAACGGCACCGGCCAGTCCGGTAACCCGGCCAGCCCGAATTACCTCAATGGCATCGATGCGTGGCTCAAGGGTCAGTACATCGGCTTGCCGATGCAGCCGCAGAACTTTGACCGGGTGTATGGCAAGACGCGTTTGACCCTGACCCCCGGCAAATAAACGCAGTTCCCTTGTGGGAGCGAGCCTGCTCGCGAAGACGGAGACACAGTCAGAATAGATGTGTCAGTTAAACCGCTTTCGCGAGCAGGCTCGCTCCCACATTGGTTTTGTAGCGACTCGAAAATAATCGATAGAACTTCCGGACTCGCGCCAACCTCATAGCTAACAAGCCCCCCATTCTGGTAACGACATGGACCTTGTTATCGCCCGCCCCGAAGGTTTGTATTGCCCTGCCGGGGATTTCTACATTGATCCGTGGCGCCCGGTCGAGCGCTCGGTGATCACCCATGCCCACGGCGATCACGCCCGTAACGGCAATCAGCACTACCTTGCCAGCAGCGCCAGCGAAGGGATTTTGCGTGCGCGTCTGGGTCAGGACATCAACCTGCAAACCCTCGCCTACGGCCAGCGGCTGACCCATCACGGCGTGACCTTGAGTTTCCATCCCGCCGGGCATGTGCTCGGTTCGGCCCAGGTGCGTCTGGAATACGGCGGCGAAGTCTGGGTCGCATCGGGAGATTACAAGATCGAACCCGACGGCACCTGTGCGCCGTTCGAACCGGTGCGCTGCCACACCTTCATCACCGAATCGACTTTCGGCCTGCCGATCTACCGCTGGCAACCACAGGCGCAGGTATTCAACGAGATCAACCAGTGGTGGCAGGCGAACATCGCGGCGGGCAAGGCCAGCGTGCTGTTCTGTTATTCGTTCGGCAAGGCTCAGCGGATTCTGCACGGCATCGACGCCAGCCTCGGCCCGATCCTCAGTCACGGTGCCGTCGAGCCACTGAACCGGGTCTACCGCGAGGCCGGCGTGTACCTGCCGCCGACGATCTACGCCGGCGATGTGAAAAAGTCCGACCCGATCATGCGTCAGGCGCTGGTCATCGCCCCGCCCTCGGCGGGCGGCAGCACCTGGATGCGCCGGTTCGGTGACTACAGCGACGCCTTCGCCAGCGGCTGGATGCGCCTGCGCGGCACCCGGCGGCGTCGTGGGGTGGATCGCGGCTTTGTGCTGTCGGATCACGCCGACTGGCCCGGCCTGCTCTGGGCCATCGAACAGACCGGCGCCGAACGGGTGATGGTCACCCACGGTTCGATCGGTGTGCTGGTCCGGCATCTGCGCGAACAAGGCCTGGACGCGCAGGGTTTCAACACCGAATACGGCGACGACGAAGAGGAGAACATTGGCGCCGAGCCGGTTATCGCCGAGGTGCAAGCATGAAAGCTTTCGCCGAGCTGTACGCCGAACTCGACGCCACCACGTCAAGCAATGCCAAACTGGCGGCGATGCAAACCTACTTCGCTCAAGCAGCACCGCAGGACGCGGCGTGGGCGGTGTACTTTCTGTCTGGTGGACGCCCGCGGCAACTGGTGCCGGTGCGCATCCTGCGCGAACTGGCAGTTGAAGTCTCGGGATTGCAACCGTGGCTGTTCGAGGAGAGCTATCAATCCGTTGGCGATCTGGCGGAAACCATTTCCCTGGTGCTCCCGGAAAATTCGCACAGCTCCGAGGCCGGCCTTGCCGAATGGATTGAAGACAAGCTGCTGCCGCTGCGCGGTGAAACCCCGGAGTACCTCGCCCGCCACCTGCCCGCGCTGTGGGCGCAACTGGATCGGCCGAGCCTGATGCTGTGCATCAAGCTGATCACCGGCAGTTTCCGCGTCGGCGTGTCGAAACTGCTGGTCACCCGCGCTCTGGCGTCGATGGCCGGCCTCGACAGCAAACGCGTGGCGCAGCGGCTGGTGGGGTACACCGACCTGTCGAACCGGCCGAACGCGACCAGCTACCTGAAACTGATCGCGCCGGAATCCGCCGATGAACATGCGCAACGTGGCGGCCAACCCTACCCGTTTTTCCTCGCGCATGCCTTGTCACAACCGGTCGAGGAATTTGAAGCGCTGCTAGGGCCGGCGAGCAACTGGCAAGTGGAATGGAAGTGGGATGGCATCCGCGCGCAGGTGGTCAAGCGCGAGGGTCGGCTGTGGGTCTGGTCGCGGGGTGAAGAACTGGTGACCGAGCGTTTCCCCGAGTTCGACACACTGGTCCACGCGTTACCCGACGGCACGGTAATCGACGGCGAAATCGTGGTCTGGAAAAGCACCCATCCGAGCACCGAAGACGCCTTCGATCCGCAATCGAGCGCACCGCCGGCGGTGCAACCGTTCGCGCTGCTGCAGCAGCGCATCGGGCGCAAAACCCTCGACAAGAAAATCCTTGAAGAAGTGCCGGTGGTGGTGCTCGCCTACGATTTGCTGGAGTGGCAGGGCGAAGACTGGCGCAACCGTCCGCAGGCCGAACGACGCGCACAACTGGAGCAGGTCATCGCTCACGGTAACAACCCGGTGTTACTGGCCTCGCCGATTCTCACTGGCAGTGACTGGTTCGACCTCGCCCAGCAGCGCGAAGCCTCACGGCGCCTCGGTGTCGAGGGCATGATGCTCAAGGCCCGCGACGCCCTGTATGGCGTAGGCCGGACCAAGGACATGGGCGTGTGGTGGAAGTGGAAGGTCGACCCATTCAGCGTCGATGCGGTGTTGATTTATGCCCAGCGCGGACATGGCCGGCGCGCCAGCCTGTACAGCGATTACACCTTCGCCGTGTGGGACGGCCCGCCCGAGTCCAGCCAACGGGCGCTGGTGCCGTTCGCCAAGGCCTATTCGGGGCTGACCGACGAGGAAATGCGCCAGGTCGACAGCATCGTGCGCAAGACCACCGTGGAAAAGTTCGGCCCGGTCAGCAGCGTCAAGCCGAGTCTGGTGTTCGAACTGGGTTTCGAAGGCATCGCCCTATCGCGGCGGCACAAGAGCGGGATCGCCGTGCGTTTTCCAAGGATGCTGCGCTGGCGGCAGGACAAGACGGTGGATGAGGCCGACAGCCTGGCGACGCTGCAGGATTTGCTGGCCTGACTCGGTTTTCCGGGACAAACCTCCAATCGTCCTGAATGAACATCCTGTAGTGAGTGGATTTTCTGGTGAGGAGATCTTGTGGTGAGGGGATTTATCCCCGATGGGCCGCGAAGCGGCCCCCCATCATTCTTTCAGTAAACCGCGTGTACCGGATTTGCGACTGCTGCGCAGCCGATCGGGGATAAATCCCCTCTCTACAAGTATTCTGAATCACTTAAAAATGCGTGCATCGACCCAACTTGGTGCAGCCTTCAACAGCCGCCCGGTTCCGTGCACCAATCCCTCTCCCTCGTCCCTCCCCCAACCTTTTAAAACACTTGTTCGGGACTCTGGTTCGGAAATTGCTACTTTCTATAGGTCGTACGCGTTCCAGTAACAATAATTCTGCGCCACAAGCGCTCATATTGGTTCTTAGGGATTGAATAATGAAAAAAGCATTGCTGACCCTTTCTGCACTGGCGTTGTGCATGGCTGCCGGCTCCGCGCTGGCCAAGGAATACAAAGAGCTGCGTTTTGGCGTTGATCCTTCCTACGCACCGTTCGAGTCGAAAGCGGCCGACGGCAGCCTGGTGGGCTTCGACATCGACCTGGGCAACGCAATCTGCGCCGAGCTGAAGGTCAAGTGCAAATGGGTTGAAAGTGACTTCGACGGCATGATTCCGGGCCTCAACGCCAACAAATTCGACGGTGTGATCTCGTCGATGACCGTGACCCCGGCCCGTGAAAAGGCGATCGACTTCTCCAGCGAGCTGTTCTCCGGCCCGACTTCCTACGTGTTCAAGAAGGGTTCCGGCCTGAGCGATGACGTCGCTTCCCTCAAGGGCAAGTCCGTCGGTTACGAGCAAGGCACCATCCAGGAAGCCTACGCCAAGGCCGTATTGGAGAAGGCCGGGGTAAAAATCCAGGCGTACGCCAACCAGGATCAGGTCTATGCCGACCTGAAAAACGGCCGCCTCGACGCCTCGATCCAGGACATGCTGCAAGCCGAACTGGGCTTTTTGAAGTCGCCGGATGGCGCCAACTACGAAGTCAGCAAGCCAGTTGACAGCGAACTGCTGCCAGCCAAAACCGCTGTCGGTATTAAGAAAGGTAACAAAGAGCTGAAGGCGCTTTTAGATAAAGGTATCAAAGCGTTACACGATGACGGCAAATACGCCGAGATTCAAAAGAAACACTTTGGCGATCTGAATCTGTACAGCGGTAAATAATGCCCTGGCGCCCATCAGTCGATGGGCGCCTTTTCCATCCGCTCAGGTTGCTGATTTATGTTCGAAAACCTCTTACAAAATCTGGGGCTCTCCGCCTTCAGCCTCAAGGGCTTTGGCCCGTTGCTGTTGGAAGGCACCTGGATGACCATCAAATTGTCCGCGTTATCGCTGCTGGTGGCCGTGTTGCTCGGTCTCTTGGGCGCCAGTGCCAAACTGTCGAAATCCAAACTGCTGCGCCTGCCTGCCCAGCTTTACACCACGCTGATTCGCGGGGTGCCGGATCTGGTGCTGATGCTGCTGATTTTCTACAGCCTGCAAACCTGGCTGACCGCCCTGACCGACGTCATGGAGTGGGACTACATCGAAATCGACTCTTTCACCGCCGGGGTGATCACTCTGGGCTTCATCTATGGCGCGTATTTTACCGAAACCTTCCGTGGGGCAATCCTCGCCGTACCACGCGGTCAGGTCGAAGCGGCCACCGCTTATGGCCTCAAGCGCGGCCAGCGTTTTCGCTTCGTGGTGTTCCCGCAAATGATGCGCTTCGCCCTGCCGGGCATCGGCAACAACTGGATGGTGATGCTCAAGGCCACCGCGCTGGTGTCGATCATCGGCTTGGCCGATCTGGTCAAAGCCGCGCAGGACGCCGGTAAAAGCACCTATCAACTGTTCTACTTCCTGGTACTCGCCGCCTTGATCTATCTGCTGATTACCAGTGCATCCAACGTCATCCTGCGCTGGCTTGAGCGTCGCTACGCCGCCGGTGCCCGGGAGGCCGTACGATGATCGAACTCCTGCAGGAATACTGGAAACCCTTCCTTTATACCGACGGCACCAACATCACCGGTCTGGCGATGACCATGTGGCTGCTCAGCGCCTCGATTTTCATCGGTTTTCTGGTATCGATCCCGTTGTCGATCGCCCGGGTGTCCTCGCACTTCTATGTGCGCTGGCCGGTGCAGTTCTACACCTACCTGTTCCGTGGCACGCCGCTCTACATCCAGTTGCTGATCTGCTACACCGGGATCTACAGCCTGGCCGCCGTGCGCGCGCAGCCGTTGCTCGACAGTTTCTTTCGCGATGCGATGAACTGCACGATCCTCGCGTTCGCCCTGAACACCTGCGCCTACACCACGGAGATTTTCGCCGGGGCGATCCGCAGCATGAACCATGGCGAAGTCGAAGCGGCCAAGGCCTACGGACTGACCGGCTGGAAGCTGTACGCCTACGTGATCATGCCGTCGGCGCTGCGTCGCTCGTTGCCGTATTACAGCAACGAAGTAATCCTGATGCTGCACTCGACCACCGTGGCCTTCACCGCGACCATCCCCGACATCCTGAAAGTTGCGCGGGACGCCAACTCGGCGACCTACCTGACCTTCCAGTCGTTCGGCATCGCCGCGCTGATCTACCTGACCATCACCTTCGCGCTGGTCGGCCTGTTCCGCCTCGCCGAACGCCGATGGCTGGCATTCCTCGGGCCGACCCACTAGGAAAACCTGTAATGCGACACCAGATCCATGACCTGTTGGCCCCGGTGCCGGGGACCGCACGACAGATCCACAGCTTCCACTTCGGCCCGGAGCAGGCCCAAGGCAAGATCTACATCCAGTCCTCGCTGCATGCCGACGAAATGCCCGGCATGCTCGTCGCCTGGCACCTCAAGCAGCGACTGGCGGAGCTGGAAGCCGCCGGGCGCCTGCGCAGCCAGATTGTGCTGGTGCCGGTGGCCAACCCGGTCGGCCTCGAACAAGTGCTGATGGACGTGCCGCTGGGCCGGTACGAGATGGAGAGCGGGCAGAATTTCAATCGCTGGTTCGTCGACCTCAGCGAAGACATCGGCAACGACATCGAGGGCAAATTGGGCGACGACCCGCAGCGCAACCTTGAGCTGATCCGCGCCAGCCTGCGCAACGCCCTCGCCCGTCAAACGCCCGGCACACAACTGCAATCCCAGCGCCTGACCTTGCAACGGCTAGCGTGCGATGCCGACATGGTGCTGGATCTGCACTGCGATTTCGAATCCGTGGTTCATCTCTACACCACGCCCGAAGCGTGGCCGCAGGTCGAGCCGCTGGCGCGTTACATCGAAGCTCAGGCCAGTCTGCTGGCCACCGATTCCGGCGGCCAGTCATTCGACGAATGCTTCACCCTGTTGTGGTGGCAACTGCAGGAGCGCTTTGGCGAACACTTCGAGATTCCGCTGGGCAGCTTTTCGGTGACCGTGGAATTGCGCGGCCAGGGTGACGTCAATCACCCAATGGCCAGTCGTGACTGCCAGGCCTTGATCGATTACCTGATCCAGTTCGACGCGATCGTCGGCGAGACCAAGCCGCAGCCGCCCCTGCCGTTCCCCGCCACACCGCTGGCCGGCGTCGAACCGGTGACCACGCCGGTGGGCGGCTTGCTGGTGTACACCGCTACGGCCGGGCAATACCTGCAAGCCGGGCAACAGATTGCCGAAATCATCGACCCGATCCACGACCGGGTCACCCCCATTCATTGCACTGCCGCCGGCCTGCTGTACGCCCGCTCGCTGCGGCGCATGGCTACTGCCGGCATGGTGATCGCCCACGTGGCGGGCGCCGAAGCCTATCGCAGCGGCTATCTACTTTCGCCTTGAGGATGTCTGTCCCATGTACAAATTGACTGTTGAAGGTCTGCACAAAAGCTATGGCGACCATCAGGTACTCAAAGGCGTTTCGCTCAAGGCCAAAACCGGCGACGTGATCAGCCTGATCGGCGCCAGCGGCTCGGGTAAAAGCACCTTTTTGCGCTGCATCAACTTCCTCGAACAACCCAACGACGGCGCCATGAGCCTCGATGGCCAAGCGATCCGCATGGTCACCGACCGCCACGGCATGCACGTCGCCGACCCGAATGAACTGCAACGCCTGCGCACGCGACTGGCCATGGTGTTCCAGCATTTCAACCTGTGGAGCCACATGACCGTGCTGGAAAACATCACCATGGCCCCGCGCCGGGTGCTGGGTTGCAGCAAGCAGGAAGCTGAAGACCGCGCCCGCCGCTACCTGGACAAGGTCGGCCTGCCGGCGCGTGTTGCCGATCAGTACCCGGCGTTTCTCTCTGGCGGCCAGCAACAGCGGGTGGCGATTGCCCGGGCGCTGGCGATGGAGCCGGAAGTGATGCTGTTCGACGAACCGACCTCGGCACTCGACCCGGAGCTGGTGGGTGAGGTGTTGCGGGTGATTCAGGGACTGGCCGAGGAAGGCCGGACGATGATCATGGTAACCCATGAAATGAGCTTCGCCCGCAAGGTCTCCAGCCAGGTGTTGTTTCTGCATCAAGGCCTGGTGGAAGAAGAAGGCGCGCCGGAAGACGTGCTGGGCAACCCGAAGAGCGAACGGCTGAAGCAGTTCCTCAGCGGGAACCTCAAGTAACAGACGCAGATAAAAACCTGTGGGAGCGGGCTTGCTCGCGAAAGCGGTGTGTCAGTCAAAACTGTTCTAACTGGCACACCGCTTTCGCGAGCAAGCCCGCTCCCACAATGGTGTAGGTAATCGCACAAAATTAAACTTGTCCCGCAACGGCGCGGTCACTGAAGGAACACTTTCAGAGCGCACGCCGCCGGTATGCCCACCTCCACCGACTTCGCAAAACTCTGGTTCAGCGCACGCAACTGGAAGCCGTTCGCCTTTCAAAAGCAGGTGTGGGCCGCCGTCAAACAAGGTCAGTCGGGGTTGCTCCATGCCAGCACCGGCGCCGGTAAAACCTATGCGGTGTGGTTCGCCGCGCTCAACCGCTTCGCCCGCATCAAACCCAGCGTTGCAGACAGCAAAAAACGCAAACCACCAGCTGAACCACTGACCGTGCTGTGGATCACGCCGATGCGCGCCCTCGCCGCCGACACCGCGCGCGCCTTGCAAGCGCCGGTCAGCGATTTGCAGATTCCGTGGAGCATCGGTCTGCGCACCGGCGACACCAGCAGCGCCGAACGTGCGCGTCAGGGCCGGCGCCTGCCGACCACGCTGATCACCACCCCGGAAAGCCTGACCCTGCTGCTCGCCCGTGCCGACGCCAAGACTGCGTTGTCGAGCCTGCGGATGATCGTTGTCGATGAGTGGCACGAACTGCTCGGCAACAAACGAGGCGTACAACTGCAACTGGCCCTCGCCCGTCTGCGCCATTGGCAACCCGAGCTGATCGTCTGGGGCGTTTCTGCCACCCTCGGTAATCAAGCCCACGCCGAACAGGTGCTGATCCCACAGGGCGGCGGGATCAGCGTGCAGGGCCAGAGCGAAAAATCACTCAAGGTCGACACCTTGATCCCTCCGGCCATCGAGCGGTTTCCGTGGGCCGGGCACATCGGTCTGAAGATGCTGCCGCAGGTGGTCGCCGAACTGGACGCCTGCGCCAGCAGCCTGGTGTTCACCAACACCCGCGCGCAGTCGGAAATCTGGTATCAGGCGTTGCTCGAAGCGCGGCCGGACTGGGCCGGGCTGATCGCGCTGCACCACAGTTCACTGTCCCGCGAGACCCGCGACTGGGTCGAGCAAGCGTTGAAGGACGGCAAGCTGAAAGCCGTGGTCTGCACCTCGAGCCTGGATCTGGGCGTGGACTTTTTACCGGTGGAACGGGTCCTGCAGATCGGCTCGGCGAAAGGCGTGGCGCGGCTGATGCAACGCGCCGGGCGCTCCGGTCACGCGCCGGGGCGCACCTCGCGCGTGACGCTGGTGCCGACCCACAGCCTGGAACTGATCGAAGCCGCCGCCGCAGGTGACGCGGTGGAGCAACGACTCATCGAACCGCGTCTGTCGCCGCACAAACCGCTGGATGTGCTGGTGCAGCATCTGGTCAGCATGGCGCTGGGCGGTGGCTTTATTCCCGAAGAACTGTACGAAGAAGTGCGTGGTGCCTGGGCTTATCGTGATCTGACACTGGCAGATTGGGCCTGGGCGCTGGCTTTCGTACGTCACGGCGGGCTTTCTCTGACGGCCTATCCGGATTACCGCCGGGTCGAACCGGATGAACACGGCGTCTGGCGGGTACTCGATGCGCGATTGGCGCGCCGTCATCGCATGAGCATCGGCACCATCGTCAGCGACGCGAGCATTAATCTGAAATTCTGGAGCAAGGGTGGCGGCGGCAAGCAGTTGGGCAGCGTCGAAGAAGGCTTTATCGCGCGGCTGAAACCGGGCGACGGCTTTCTCTTTGCCGGGCGCCTGCTGGAGCTGGTGCGGGTGGAGAACATGACCGCGTACGTCAAACGCAGCACCGCGAAAAAAGCCGCCGTGCCGCGCTGGAATGGCGGGCGGATGCCGCTTTCCAACGAATTGGCCGCCGCTGTGGTCAGCCGCTTCACGGCGGCAGCGCGCGGCGAGTTCGTCGGCCCGGAAATGCAGGCGCTGCAACCGTTGCTGCAAACCCAGGCGCGCTGGTCGGGTCTGCCCACCTCCGACAGTCTGTTGGCCGAAGCGCTGAAATCCCGGGAAGGCTGGCACCTTTTCCTTTATCCGTTTGCCGGGCGCCAGGTGCATCTGGGGCTCGCCAGCCTGTTGGCGTGGCGCGTGAGTCAGCGCCAGCCGCTGACGTTCTCGATTGCGGTGAATGATTACGGGCTGGAGTTGCTCAGCGCCACGCCGGTCGATTGGTTCGAGCAACTCGATACGGCGCTGCACAGCCCCGAGCATCTGCTGCGCGACGTGCTGGCCAGCCTCAATGCCGGGGAGTTGGCGTTGCGGCGCTTTCGCGAGATCGCGCGGATCGCCGGGCTGGTGTTCGCCGGCTATCCCGGCGCGCCGAAAAGTACCCGCCAGGTACAGGCTTCCAGCGGATTGTTCTTCGAAGTGTTCAAACAATACGACGCTGACAACCTGCTGCTGGCCCAGGCCGGGGAAGAAGTCCTGCGCGAAGAACTGGATATTCGTCGACTGGAACAGACATTGGAGCGGATCAACCGGATGAAACTGGACATGCACCTGATCAAACGTCCTACACCGCTAGGCTTTCCGTTGCTGGTGGAGCGCATGCGCGAAAGCATGAGTTCGGAAAAACTCGCTGACCGCATCCGGCGCATGGTCGGCGATCTGGAGAAATCCGCCGACAAGGGTCAAGCCTCATGAGCGCAGCGTATCCAGTGCGCCTGGCCGGTGAAGAACTCTGGCTGCTGCCGGAAAAGGCCCTGTACTGGCCGGCGCAGCAAGCACTGCTGATCGCCGATGTGCATTTCGGCAAGGCCGCGGCCTATCGCAGCCTCGGCCAGCCGGTGCCACAAGGCACCACGACGGCGAACATCGAAGTGCTCGACCGCTTGCTGGCCAGACTGCCCTGTCGGCAACTGATTTTCCTCGGTGATTTTCTGCACGGCCCCGGTTCGCATGCGGCGGGCACGCTGAATGCACTGGCCGAATGGCGTGCACGGCACGCGGATCTGCCGATGACGCTGATTCGCGGCAACCACGACAAACGTGCCGGAGATCCACCGGCGGCGCTGAATATCCGCGTGGTTCCGGAGCCCCTGCTGCTCGGGCCGTTTGCCCTGCAACACGAACCCGACCCGCATCCCGAACGACACGTGCTGGCCGGGCATGTGCATCCGGTCTATCGGCTCAACGGCAAGGGGCGGCAGCGTTTGCGCCTGGCATGTTTTCGACTGGGTGAGCGATTGAGCCTGCTGCCGGCCTTTGGTGCCTTTACCGGTGGTTATCAGGTCGAGAAAGACGCTCAGTGCAGGATTTTCGTCATCGGCGACAACGAAATATGGCCCGTCAGTTGAGGTCTTGGGCAAACCTCAACTGACTGGCCATTCATGGAGTAGCGACTCAGGCCACTGGCGCGGGTGGCGGCTCGTCCGGCAGCGTCGGCTCGCCGGGTTCGGTCGGTTGTTCGTTAGGGGTGTCGGGATCAGGCTGACCGGGAATGCCGCCTGCCATATGGAAAGCCGGGTGTGCCAACAATGACCAGGCCAAAACGCCAACCTGATTGGGCTCAAGCCTTGCCAGTTGGGCGGTGATATGCGGATCGATCTTCATGCAACCTCCTCGGCGAAGGCCCGCTTTGCCAGAAGCAAAAACGGGCAGTACACCCCATAGAGTGTCTGCCCGCCAAAGAATTCCCGCGAACTGCCGGATGGATCAGGTACGCGGCAGGGTCACGCCACGCTGGCCCTGATATTTGCCGCCGCGATCCTTGTACGAAACTTCGCATTGCTCGTCGGATTCGAGGAACAGCATCTGCGCCACGCCCTCGTTAGCGTAGATTTTCGCCGGCAGGTTGGTGGTGTTGGAGAATTCCAGGGTCACGTGGCCTTCCCACTCAGGCTCGAGCGGGGTGACGTTAACGATGATACCGCAGCGCGCGTAGGTGCTTTTACCCAGGCAGATGGTCAATACGTTGCGCGGAATGCGGAAGTATTCGACGGTGCTGGCCAGGGCGAAGGAGTTCGGCGGGATGATGCAGACGTCGCTGTGGATGTCGACAAAGCTGCCGGCATCGAAGTTCTTCGGATCGACGATCGCCGAATTGATGTTGGTGAACACCTTGAAATGGTTGGTGCAGCGTACATCGTAGCCATAGCTCGACACACCGTAGGAGATCACACGGCTGTCGTCGCTGCCGCGCACCTGGCGCTCGACGAAGGGCTCGATCATGCCGTGTTCCTGCGCCATGCGGCGAATCCACTTGTCCGATTTGATGCTCATGGCGGGTGTCCTGAATAGCGAGGTGGAAAAAATCTGTCCGGCATCTTACCGGGCGCGCCGCCGGGTTCAAAGTCCGGGCTGCAAATCTCGCCGAACGTGCAGGAATTACGCGGCCTGGCGACGAACCGTCACACCGCCGATCCCTAAAACAGAGAAACCTTCGCAAGAAGCATTGGCACGTTCCGGAAAAAGGGTTAAGGTGGCGCCACTGTGCTGCTTGTGTCACTGAGAATCTCTACACGATATGTTGAATTTCGATCCAACCATCTACAAGAATTTTTCCTGCTCTTTGCACTCAGTCTCGGCCAGGGTTCTTCCTGAGTCGCAGTTATCTTTGTTCAAGGAGTTACACCATGTCTAATCGCCAAACTGGTACCGTTAAGTGGTTCAACGATGAAAAAGGCTTCGGCTTCATCACTCCACAATCCGGTGACGACCTGTTCGTTCACTTCAAAGCTATCCAATCCGACGGCTTCAAAAGCCTGAAAGAAGGCCAACAGGTTTCTTTCATCGCTACCCGCGGTCAGAAAGGCATGCAAGCTGAAGAAGT